>VOFI01000039.1_pt1 | contig 117727 bp, 179 predicted proteins | sample 5384131 | NCBI WGS metagenome assembly VOFI01 (sample SAMN12384728, study PRJNA508395) | human gut metagenome | isolation source: healthy gut H | host: Homo sapiens | reverse complement strand
GATGGATCACCGCCCATTCGCCGCCTTTTCGCACCCATACGCTCACTGCATCCATCACACCGCCGCAGTCCGACGCCCGATCCCCAGGCTCCACATCCACATGGAGGCTGGACAGGCAGTTGGGGCAGTGATTCCGGTGGCCGCTTCCCGCCCCTGTGGGCACTACCGGGCGGTCGCAGACCTTGCAGGTGAAGGTGTCATGACAAGCATGGGTTTTATAATAGCCGTTCTCATATTGTTTCTGTTTATTCTCACGGTTCATAAGTGGAATCCTCCAAAAGCAATTTTTACATGCCTTTTGGGAGGATTGCGGAGATTATCTGTCGCAAGCCTCCCAGCTTACCACAATCTCCCGTGTACAAATTAAATTCAAACAATTTCTCCTTTTGCAAATTTTTGTCAATTACAGCTCCGACCCTGGTTGACCCGCTCCAGCGCAGCCTCTTCCTTTTGCTTTTTCCGCAGAGCAAAGGCCGTTGTAACGCCGTTAATCAAATAATACAGCATCGCCACGTGAAACACAATGTCCACTATGTAATGGGAAATGGGTTCTCCCAAGCAAAGCCAAACCAAAAATCCGCAGTCCAAAACAAACAAGACCAACGCGGCAATTGGGAATACAGGATGCTTATCCCACAGCAGGAAAATTACCAGGTACACCAGCAAAATCGCGCCGCCAGCTACCATAAGAACGGTAACCCCTTGTAAATAGCCGAAGCCAAAGAGCCAATAGGGCAGCAAGGCTGAGAACAGGAAGTACGAATTTGCGTCGGTGAAAATTAGAGCCACATTGATCACCGTAAACGCCAGAATCAACAGTAAGTTCATCCGGCGGGTCCGGTTGCGTGCCTGCAAATATGGCAGGCTTCCTTTCTCTGGTCCCTGGGGCCGATTGGCGGGTTTCGTTTCTGACATAAGACATGAACCTCCTCTTTCATTTACCGCTATAGCGGCTTACGCATTCTCATCATACCGAAATACCGACAAAAACGCAAGCTTTTTTTCGGCAAAGTCTTTCCATTTTCCCCAATTCCGGGTAGAATGAAGATACATGCAAATGACAGGAGGAACCACATGCTACCGCAAGCATTTTTAGACCGGATCCGGCAGCAGCTGGGGCCGGAGTATGAGGCGTTTTTGGCCTCTTATGACCGCCCCAGAGCCCTTGGGCTACGCTTAAACCCATTAAAAACCAGTCGCTTCCCCACGCTACCCTTTCCCATTTCCCCCTTGCCCTGGGCCGCTCACGGCTTCTGGTACCCGCCAGAAGCGCGGCCGGGCCTGCACCCCCTGGCACGAGGCGGGACTGTACTATCTCCAAGAGCCCAGCGCCATGGCTCCGGCGGAGCTGCTGGGCGTGGAGCCGGGTCAGCGGGTCCTGGATTTGTGCGCCGCCCCGGGGGCAAGTCCACCCAGTTGGCGGCTAAGATGCAGGGGCAGGGGCTGCTGGTGTGCAACGAGTATCACCCAAAACGCGCCAAAATCCTGGCCCAAAATGTGGAGCGCATGGCCATCTCCAACGCCCTGGTGCTCCAGGAGACCCCAGAGCGCCTGGCCAAGCGGTTTCCCGGCTGGTTTCACCGGGTGTTGGTGGACGCCCCCTGTTCCGGGAGGGGATGTTCCGGAAGGAGGCCGCCGCTCTGGCCGACTGGAGCCCGGCTGGTGGAGATGTGCGCGCGGCGGCAGGCGGGAATCCTGGATGCGGCCGCGGCGCTTCTGGCCCGGTGGTCGTCTGGTATATTCCACCTGCACCTTCGCCCCTCAGGAGGACGAGGGCGCTGTGGCCGCTTTCCTGACCCGTCACCCGGAATTTGAAATCGAAACCTTGGAAGCCCCTGGTTCTCCCCTGGGGACGGCAGCGCCGGACCTGGGCTGGAAGCATACCTTCCGCCTCTGGCCCCACCGGCTTCGGGGCGAGGGCCATTACGCCGCCGTACTTCGTAAAGCGCCGGGACCCGCTGCCCCGACACCCGTCATCGCCAAGCCGGATCGCCTTCCGGCCTCTTGGGATGCCTTTGCCCGGGATCTGGGCATTTCGCTCCCGGCGGGAAAGGCCCTGTCCTTCGGGCCCAGCTGGTTCTGGGCCCCAGAGGAGCTGCCGGATCTCACCGGGCTCCGGGTTCTGCGACCCGGACTGGAGCTGGGCCAGTGCCGGGGAGACCGGCTCCTGCCGGCCCACGCCCTGGCCCTCTGGCTCTCGGACGCTCCACGGATCCGGGACCTGGATCCGGCAAGCCCGGAGGCCGTCCAATACCTGGCCGGGGAAGAGCTTCGGGAGGCGGTCCCTCCGGCTGGACGCTGGTCACCGCAGGCGGCCTCCCTGGGCTGGGGCAAGGGCTCCGGCGATGTTCTGAAGAACCACCCCACCTGCGCCGGCGCAGCTCATAAGCTCACACCGCCTTGTCATACTGGCTGGCATAGAGGCTGGCGTAAAAACCGTCCCTGATCCAGAAGCTCCTGGTGGGTTCCCTGCTCCACAATGTCGCCGTTGTTGATGACCAAAATCCGGTCGGCATTGACTATGGTGCTCAACCGGTGGGCAATCACGAAGCAAGTGCGCCCCCGCATCAATTTGTCCATGGCTTTCTGAATGAGAATCTCCGTCCGGTGTCCACGTTGGAGGTTGCCTCATCCAGAATCAGCAAGCGGCGTCCTGTGAGGACCGCCCGGGCAATGGTGAGCAGCTGCTTCTGTCCTCCGGACAGGGTGGTGGATTCATCCCCCACCACCGTGTCATAGCCCTGGGGCAGCGTCCGGATGAAGTGGTCGCAGTAGGCTTCATCACAGGCCTTCACAATTTCCTCCCGGGTGGCCTGGGGGCGGCCGTAGGCTACATTTTCCGCCACAGTGCCCCGGAACAGCCAGGTCTCCTGGAGCACCATGGCAAAAGAGCTCCCGGGCCTCGTCCCGGTTCATGTCTGCGAGATTCCGCCCATCAATCCGAATTTCTCCCGCGGAGATGTCGTAGAAGCCCATGAGCAGGTTTACAATGGTGGTCTTTCCCGCCCCTGTGGGCCCCACAATGGCAATGGTCTGCCCCGGCTCCGCCACAAAGCTCAGGTCCCGGATGAGGGGCTGCTGGGGGTCATAGGAGAAGGCCACATGGCGGAATTCCACCCGTCCCCGGACCGTCTCCGGCCGCACCTCCCCTGGCGGGGGTCTTCCTCCGGCAGCTCCAGCAGGTGGAACACCCGGCGAGCGGCGGCAGTGGTCCGCGCATTTGGCTGAAGCCCTCGGAAATCTGCTCCAAGGGGGGCAGAAAACTGCCGGGCAAACAGAATCACGGTCACCACCGTTCCCACCGGAAGACTGCCCTTCACCACCAGGTAGCCGCCCACCAGGTTGATGGCAATATAGGTCAAGGCATTGGTCAGCACAATGATGGGGGCCGCACCAGACCGGAAATGAAGGCCGCCCGGGCCTGCACCTTCTGCTGCCGCCCATTGACGGCCTGGTGCTTCTCCACCATGGCCTGCTCCAGATTATAGGCCTTGGTGGTGGAGAAATTGGTGTAGCCCTCTTCCACGATGGAGTACAGCCGCGCCCCTCTTGAAACATCTGGCGGTAGTATTTCTCACTGGCGTTGGAAATGACCACCGACAGCAGCATGGAAATGGGGGTCGTGGCCAGAACAATCAGTCCCAGCCGCCAATCCTCTGCCAGAAGCGCCGCCGCGATGAACACAATCTGCAGCAGCCCCTGCATCAGGGTGTCCACAATCTGATGAATGGAATTGCCCATGGCAGAATACGTCGTCGGTCATTTGCTCCAAAATTTGGCCTACCGGTGTACTGTCCACAAATTTCACCGGCAACCGCTGGATCTTATCGGACATACGAATGCGAATGGCGCAGGTATAATGCCGGCTGACCATCCGGTTCATCAGGAGCATGTTCCCATACCGCACACCGGCACCCAAGGTGTATACCCCCAGCAGCGCCAGGAGCCCCGGTAACATCTCCCCGAACCAGGTCCCACAGCGCCCCGCCGGAGACCTTGGCCTCCCAGTAATTGCATATTTGGTTGGTCAGTTCACCGGTAATTTTCGGACCCAGCACCGAGCAGATGATGATCACAGTGCACAGCAGACAGCTGAGCGCCAGCCACTTCAAATGGGCCTTGCTTCGAAGAATATCTTTTTATAAAGGTCCAGCCGTTCCCGGCCGGTCATCTTTTTTTCCTGATCCGTTCTGTGCCGCCTCATGCCGCATCCCCTCCTGTCTGAGAGACATAGATCTCCCGGTATACCTGGCACCGGGGCAGCAGCTCCTCATGGCGGCCCCAATCCACCAGACAGCCCCGATCCATGACAAAAATACAATCCGAGTGTTTGGCTGTCGTCACCCGCTGGGTTACCACAATCTGGGTCTTGCCTTTCAGCTCTTCCCCAGGCGGGCCCGAAGCCGGGACTCCGTGAGGAAATCCAGGGCAGAAAAGCTGTCGTCAAACACGTAAATGGGGGTGTCCTGGATGAGGGCCGGGCAATGGCCAGCCGCGCCGCTGCCCGCCGGACAGGTTGGAGCCGGACAGCTCCAGCTTGTGCTCCAGTCCATCGGGCAAAGACTCCACATATTCCTTCATCTGGGCGATGTCCAGCGCCCGCCAGACCTCTTGATCCGTGGCGCCGGGTTTGCCCATGGCCACATTCTCCCGGATGGTACCGGCATAAATCGCCGTCTTTTGCAGCACACAGCTGATCTGCCGCCGGATGCAGGAGCCAGACAGCTCCAGACTGTCCGGCCATCCAAGAGAATCCGGCCGGCCCCGGGCTGCCGGAAGCCCAGCAGCAGGCTGCACCAGGGTGCTCTTTCCGCTGCCGGTACTGCCGATAATGGCCACCCGCTTACCGGCAAAAATCTCCATGGTCACATCCCGAATGGCAGGCTCCGCCCCTCTTCAAAGGAGAAGGTCACATGCTCCAGGGTGACATTGCCACCCAGCGTCTCCTCTGCCCCCTGTTCCCGCTCATCATCCGGCAGGTCCAGCACCTGGAGGATGCGTCGGCAGGCCACGGCCGCATGGGGCACCATCACCACGGCAAAGGCGGCGCTGATGACGCCACTCATAATGTACGCCACATATTGGATCATGGCCAGCACATCGCCCCCTGTGGCAGCAGAGGCGCCGGAGGTCATCCGCAAGGCGCTGAGATACAGAATGATCAAAACAGCGGCATTCATACAGAAATTGGCCAGAGGGTTCAGAATTCCCATGGACACATTGGCCTTAATGATGTTCTCTGCCATCACCTCTGTGGCGGAGGCGATTTTTTTTCTGCTCATCCGGCTCCCGGCGGAAGGCCCGGATCACCCGAAGCCCCCAAGCCGCTGGCGCATCAGTTCATTTTGGCGGTCGATGTACGCATCAGACTGCTCCCAGAGGGGCGCCACCTTCCGGCCCACTGCCATCACCACAACACACACCAGGGGTACCGTACACAAAATGACTGTAGCCAGCACCGCATCCACCCGGTAGGCCAGAACCACGCCGCCCACAAACATGGCCGGAATGGAGATAATTCCGCCGGAAAGCATATCCGCCACCCAGGACACCGTATTCACGTCCTGGGTAGACCGGGTCACCAGGGCGCCGGTGTCCATCTTCCCAAAGGCCTGGTGGCTCATGCCCATCACCTTGCCAAACACCGCCCCCCGCAGGTTGGCGCTGAAGCCAGCCACCACGGCGGCGCTGAGCTTCCGGCCCAAAATCACCGCAAGCATCCCCACCAGTGCAATGGCCAGCATTTGACCGCAATAGCCCAAAATGACTGTGAAGTCCTTTTCATACACCCCTTCATTGACGACCCCGCTCATCAGTGTGGGCAGTAACAGCTGGCTGATGGCAGATATGGTCATCAGCACGAGGCGCGCCTAGCATTTGGGGCCAGAAGGGCAGCAAATGTCGAAAAAATACGTTTCATGCGGACATCCTTTCTCTCGCGTCTTGAAATTGGAACATTGTTACGCACCCATTCTAACATAACAATGTTACCAAGTCAACCTAAGTTCCGTTTTTTGATTTCAAACAAATGTTTCTATCCAAGTCATACAAAAGCGGCGAAAGCCATTATGCTCACGCCGCAAAAGCACCATATCGGGAAACAGAGCAACCTCACACCCACCGGCAAAGGCCCTGGAATCCCCACATCCGCACCACAGACGCAGCCCAATTGCAATTGTATCCCGAACCACGCAGCTTCACCACAGGGATCCCTCCTTCCTTTCGTAACATAACAAGCGCATTGTAACACCAACAATGCAACTTGTCAACAGGCCCTGGAAAATTTTGTGCCAGGCAAACTTTTGCCAAAATTTCGTTGACACCTGCCTTTTGGAAGCTTATACTAAGGAAACAGGGCATTTTTGCCCCAGATCTGACCAAACAAAGGAGGGAACACCATGGACACAGGCAGTAACGGCACATCGGCGGGCCGAAGTAAACCTGGACCGGAGACTGCCGCCCTGGGTGTCCCCCGTTCCCTGAATCTCACCGGCCCAATGTGTGTTTTTACTTCCTAATTGCGCAAATACTAGAAGTTAGGAGGAAACACCATGGAAAATCAGACCGTCATTCTGGAGAAGATGATCACGTCGCTCCTGAATGAAAAAAGAAGTACCCATCCCTGCGGGACATTTTGGTGACCATGAACCCCAGCGACATCGCCAGCGTCTTCGACGGGCTGGAGCCGGACCGCATTCCGCGCTGTTTCGTCTCCTGCCCAAGGAGCAGGCGGCAGAAACCTTCGTGGAAATGGAGCCGGACGCCCAGGAGCTGCTGATTCAGGGTTTCTCTGACCGGGAGCTCAAAGAAGTGGTAGATGAGCTGTACCTGGACGACGCTGTGGATCTGGTGGAGGAAATGCCCGCCAACGTGGTCCGCCGCATCCTCTCCCAGGCCGACCCAGAGACCCGGAAGTCCATCAACGAGCTTCTGCGCTACCCCGAGAATTCCGCAGGCTCCATCATGACGACGGAGTATGTCTCGCTGCGCCCCGGCATGACCGTGGAGGAGGCCATCCTCCGCATCCGCCGCACGGGCGTCGACAAAGAGACGATCTACACCTGCTACATCACGGACAACCGGACCCTGCTGGGCCTTGTGACCGTGAAGGATCTGCTCCTGGCAGAAGACGACGAAACCCCCATCCGGGACATTATGCAAACCCATGTCATCTCCGTCACCACCCTCACCGACCAGGAAGAGGTGGCACGGATGTTTGCCAAATACAACTTTCTGGCCCTCCCGTTGTGGACAACGAAAACCGCATGGTGGGCATTGTCACCTTCGACGACGCCATGGACGTCATGGAGGAGGAAGCGACTGAGGCCATTGAGATCATGGGCGGTATGTCCCCCTCTGAAAAAGACCTACAGCCGCGCCACCATCTGGGACCTGTTCAAGCGGCGCATCCCCTGGCTTTTGCTTCTGATGGTCTCCGCCACCTTCACCGGCATGATCATCACCGGCTTTGAAAACGCACTGGCTGCCCAAGTGGCCCCTCACCGCCTTCATTCCCATGCTGATGGATACCGGCGGCAACTCCGGCTCCCAGTCCTCTGTGGCGGTCATCCGCGCCCTCTCTCTGGGTGAGTTGGAATTCCGTGATTTGCCCCAAGTGATCTGGAAAGAGATCCGGACTGCCGTATGCTGCGGCGTGGTGCTGTCGGCCGTGTGCTTTGGCAAAATTCTGCTGGTGGACCGGCTGCTCATGGGCAACAGCAGGCCACCGTCACCGTAGCCCTGGTGGTCTGCCTGACCATGGCCATTACGGTGCTCCTGGCCAAAACCGTGGGCTGTATCCTGCCCATCACCGCCAAGCGCCTGGGATTTGACCCCGCCGTCATGGCCAGCCCCTTTATCACCACCATTGTGGATGCCCTGTCCCTCCTGGTGTATTTCGGCATCGCCAAAGTGTTACTGGGCGTATAACCCACCCCTCCCATTCCAATCCGGGGCCTGCTGCAGCGCGGAATCGCGCGTTTGCGCAGGCCCTCTCCGTTTTTTATTCCCATGGCAGTCAACAAAAAGTGAATATTCACCCATTCGGGTTGCATCCGGTGAATTTTTGAGTATAATAGAGACAGCACCATTGGAAGGAGGTCCATACGATGCTGTTCGAAAGCGAAAAAGGTGGAGTTTAAGTCCCAGATGCTTGACCACATTGACGATACCTATACCCGAATCACCAATGGAATTCGTGACGCCATTCAGCCTGATGTCACTATGTTTGTTCGCTATGTTCTCCAGAATCACCAGGTGATTCGCATTGAAGTGAACGAAGGAAGCTATAAACCCTACTATTTAAAGGGCAAAGGCTTAAAGCCCTCTGGCGTCTTCATCCGGCAAGGAGCCTCCAGCGTCCCGGCCTCTCCAGAGCAAATACGCCAGATGATTAAGGAATCAGACGGCGGCACATTTGAAAGCATGCGCGCCATTCATCAAGACCTGACATTTCAAGAAGCGGCAAAAACCTTTGCCCGCTATCAGGTGGACTTTTCCGAGGATAAATACCTTGCACTGGGCCTACGGAATCTGCACGATGATCAGTATACCAACCTCGCCTGGATCCTCTCCGACCAGTGCCAACACACCACCAAAGTGGCGGTATTTGGAGATGATGCCAATACGGTCTTCAAAGATACCAAAGAATTCTCCGGCTCTGTTTTCAGGCAGTTGGAGGACACCTATACCTACCTGATGCTATGTAACCGTACCACATCCCGTTTTCAGGGGCTGGAACGCATTGAGCAGATCGATTACCCAGAAGCCGTCCTGCGTGAAGCCCTGCTCAATGCACTGGTACACCGGGACTACAGCTTCAGCGGCAGTATTATCATCAATGTGAATGAGTCAAACATGGAGTTCATCTCCATTGGTGGTTTACTCCCCGGCCTGTCAGCCGAGGATATTCGCAATGGAATCTCTCAACCGCGGAACCGTAATCTGGCGGAGATTTTCCACCGCCTGAAGCTGATTGAATCCTATGGCACCGGCATCCGCAAAATCTATCAGCTGTATCAGAACTGCGCCGCACAGCCACACATGGAAATTACGCCCAACACCTTCAAATTGATTCTGCCCAATATGAATGCCGCCCCTGCAGAGAGACAAACCACTCCTACAGAAGCAGCAAGCACCGCACCACTTATCACACCGCAAATGAAAACTGTTTTGGACTATTTGGAAGAATATGACGAGATGAGCGAGGAAGACTTGCAAGAGCTTTTAAATATCAAGCGTACCCGAGCATACCTCCTCGCCCGGCAAATGCAGGAAATTGGGCTCATTACATGTGTGGGGAGGGGGGGAGCAACCACGCGGTATCAGAAAGGCTCCGCCAGCTCCTGAGCAAAATTCACAAAATTTCCCGTTTCAAAGGGGCAATTCTCCCCACCACAAGACCCGAACCCCTCTTGACCCCTTTTTCTTCCTGTGCTACTATGACCTTACCCAATACACGGGTCCATTCTCTCCCAAGTCGGCGCACAACGCCGACCGAGGACTTTGCGGAGCGTTTTTTATGATGTCTGGTAAAAAAGATTCTTACCTATGGGGTGATTCTCCTCACCGCTTGCCTGTCTGCGGTGTCTTATGTGCTCTTCGTCTTCCCCAACCGGTTTTGCCCCGGCGGGCATCAATGGTCTGTGTACCCAATATGGCCTGGGATCCCGGTCAGCATGATGAATCTGCTGATAAACATTCCCCTGGCGCTGCTGGTATTCAAGCTCGTCAGCCGGCCTCTGGCCATCCGTTCCCCTGACCTTTACCCTCGCATTTTTCCCTGGCCCTGGCCATTTTGGGGGCAAGCCCCCCTGGAGCAGTTCGCCTATGCCACAGAAAATGGTACCAGTACCATTCTGGGTCCCTTGGTGGCAGGCGTCATCAACGGCTTCTGCTACAGCGTGGTGATCCGTGGCGGCTCCTACACCGGCGGGCTGGACTACGTGGCGGCTCTTATCCAGACCAAGCTGCCGGAATTCAACTTTCTCACCCTCACCTTCCTCATGAACTGTGTCGTGGCAGGCATCTCCTACTTTGTCTACGGCTATCAAATTGAGCCGGTGATCCTGTGCATCTTGTACTGCTTCCTCAGCAGCACCGTGTCGGACCGTATTTTGCGCAATGGAAAGGCCGCCATTAAATTTGAAATTGTCACCCAACAGCCCGATGAGATCTCCCAAGAGCTGATTCACCGCCTTGGCCACAGCGCCACCCTTATAGAAGGCCGGGGCATGTACTCTGGCGCAGCTACCTCCATCCTCCTGTGCGTGATCAACAAGGGGCAGCTGGTGGAGTTCGAACACATCATACACCGCTATCCGGGAACCTTCGCCTACCTGTCTCAGGTGAAAGAGGTGGTAGGCAACTTTAAACATATCAATAAGAACGGCCAACAGGAGAATCGCCTGCTTGACGACGGCTCCGACGGTACGTTATAATAAGAAAAAAATCTTGTTCGGAGGTAGCATTCTTATGGCCCATTACTGTGCAGAACCGTCTCATACCTTCAGCGAATACCTTCTCATCCCCGGTTACACCAGCGAGGATTGCATCCCTGCCAACGTATCCCTGCGGACCCCTCTGGTAAAATACCGGAAGGGCCAGGAGGAGCCAGCCATTAGCCTGAACATCCCCATGGTCTCCGCCATCACAGTCGGTGTCCAACGACACCATGGCCATTGCGCTGGCCCGGGAGGGCGGCCTCTCCTTCATCTATGGCTCTCAGTCCATTGAAGACGAGGCGGCGATGGTAGCCCGCGTCAAAGCCTTTAAAGCTGGCTTTGTGGTCTCCGCTTCCAACCTGACGCCGGAAGCCACCCTGCAGGACGTGCTGGATCTGAAGAACCGGAACGGATTCTCCACCATGGCCGTCACCGACGATGGTACCGCCACCGGAAAGCTTCTGGGCATTGTCACCAGCCGGGACTATCGGATCTCCCGCATGGACCCCAGCGAGAAGGTCTCTTCTTTTATGACTCCCCCGGGAAAAGCTGGTCACCGCCCCGGCAGAGACCACACTGAAGGAAGCCAATGACATCATCTGGGCCAACAAGCTGAACTCCCTACCCATTGTAGACGAGCAGGGCCACCTTCTGTACTTCGTCTTCCGGAAGGACTATTCCTCTCATAAGGACAACCCTCTGGAACTTCTGGACAGTCACAAACGGTACCTGGTTGGCGCCGGCATCAACTCCCGGGACTACGCCCAGCGGGTGCCCGCCCTGGTAGAGGCCGGAGCCGACATTCTGTGCATCGACTCCTCCGAAGGCTTTACCTGCTGGCAGAAGAAGACCATCGACTGGATCCGCAGCCAATACGGCGACGCCGTGAAGGTGGGCGCCGGCAATGTGGTGGACCGGGAGGGCTTCCTGTTCCTGGCCGAGGCGGGGGCAGACTTTGTTAAGGTCGGCATCGGCGGCGGCTCTATCTGCATCACCCGGGAGACCAAGGGCATTGGCCGGGGACAAGCCACCGCCCTCATCGAAGTGGCTGCCGCCCGGGATGAATACTTTGAGAAGACCGGTATCTACGTGCCCATCTGCTCGGACGGCGGCATTGTGCACGACTACCACATGACCCTGGCTCTGGCAATGGGCTCCGACTTCATCATGCTGGGTCGTTACTTTGCACGTTTTGACGAAAGCCCCACCAACAAGTTGATGATCAACGGCTCCTATGTCAAAGAATATTGGGGCGAAGGCTCCAATCGGGCCCGGAACTGGCAACGCTACGACCTGGGTGGCGCCTCCAAGCTGAGCTTTGAAGAAGGCGTGGACTCCTATGTCACCTACGCCGGCCCCCTCCACGACAACGTGGAAGCCAGCTTGTATAAGGTCAAGAGCACCATGTGCAACTGCGGCGTCATCTCTATCCCCGACCTCCAGCGGGACGCCAAGCTGACTCTGGTCTCCGCCACCTCCATTGTGGAGGGTGGCTACCACGACGTGCGCTCCGCTCCACCACCTCCAAAGTGTAATTCCCACGGGACTGTCTCCCCCGGCCGGAACGGCCTGGGAGGCAGTCCCGTTTCCCTTGCACAGCTCTTTGCCAATAGAAATTGACTGCAAACCTAGCTGTATTTTGTCAAAAACTTGCATCCTACTGCAAAATGTTGAAATATATGTGCCAGTGTGGTATACTAATACCAACTTGAAAGGAGGCGGTTTGATGCTCATCCAAAGGCCCGATTACCTGAATTTTCTAATAGAGTGGAAGGAACAGCAGATCATTAAGGTGATTACCGGCATTCGGCGATGTGGAAAGTCCACTCTATTTGATCTATTTCACGAGCATCTTCTTTCCTGCGGCATTTCGGAATCGCAAATTATCTCAATCAACTTTGAGGATGCCCGATATGAGAATCTATGCAATTATAGGGAACTATACGAGTATGTGACATCTAGGATGCAGCCAGACAAAATGAATTACATTTTCTGGACGAAATCCAGCACGTGAGCCAATATGAAAAAGCAGTAGATAGCTTATTCATACAGAAACATGCGGACGTGTATATTACAGGATCCAATGCCTACTTCATGTCTGGAGAACTTGCTACCCTGCTTTCTGGACGGTATGTAGAGCTAAAAGATGCTCCCCCTTTCCTTTGCCGAATATGTCAGTGCCTTTCCCAGTACAGCAAATCGGGAGGACCTGTATCGGAATTACGTCTACAATAGCTCTTTCCCGTTTACCGTAAACCTGCAAAGTCGGCGGAATATTTACACATACCTGGACGGTCTTTACAATACCGTCGTTCTCAACGACATTGTAGAACGGAAAAAAGTTCAGGACCCAGCCATGTTGAAAAGTGTGATCCGCTTTTTGTTCGATAACATCGGCAACACCTGCTCTGCAAAAAAAATTGCAGATGCCATGACCAGTGCAGGACGCAAAATCTCCAATCACACTGTAGAGAATTATTTGGAGGCCATCACGGACAGCCTGCTCATGTATCGCGTCAGCCGCTTTGATATTCGCGGCAAAGCACACTTACAGCGGCAGGAAAAATATTATCTCTCTGATGTAGGCCTACGCTATTACTTGCTGGGTCCACAAAATGCAGATCACGGTCACATTCTGGAAAATGTCGTTTTTTTGGAGCTATTGCGTCGGGGATACCGGGTATATGTGGGAAAAATAGGCAATGTCAAGTGGATTTTATTGTTCAGGACTATGAGGGAAACACAGAATACTACCAAGTGGCTTGGTCCGTGCGAGAAACAAAGCACATTACAACGTGAGCTCACACCTTTGGATTCCATTGTGGATCACAACCCCAAAATTCTTTTAACCATGGACCACGACCCACCAGCTTCTTACAACGGCATTCGCCAGAAATATGTCTTGAATTGGCTTTTAGAGCCAAATCGACGATTTTAGCCCCATCATTTTACAAAGCTGCCTCCCTGGTCCTTCCGGCCAGCTAGAGGCAGCTTTGTTGTAGAATGAGGATGACCTGGCAAGGTCTGGAGCAATCTCGTTACCTGCGTCCATCACACTTGTTTGTTTTTTTCTTTATCGCTTCTAGCTGAAATTCCACTATTTAGGGGCTTCCATTTTCCGGCAATGCAAGATATAATAGGAAGAAATTTGCGGGCAGCCAGTGCCCCCCTGGAGGTAGTTCCATGACAACCGATGAAACGCAGCTTCCAACCTTATCCCCCAGCCGCCGGGCAGAGCTGGTCTCCGGCTTCCAGGCAGCCTTTGCTGCCATGCCAGACCGATTTTCTCTGCCCCCGGGCGGGTGGAAATCGGCGGCAATCATACCGATCACCAAAGAGGCCATGTTCTGGCTGCCGCCATCCACCTGGATACGGTGGCCGCCGTCAAGGTCCAAAATTCCCACCAAATTCGCATCCAGTCCGCAGGTTATCCCCTGTGCGTGGTGGACTTGCAGCGACTGAAGCCCATCCCCGGGGACCTCCACACCACAGCCGCCCTGGTCCGGGGCGTTGTGGCCCGTTTTTGTCCAGTTGGGCTGCCACGTAGGAGGGTTTGACGCCTATGTGACCTCCACGGTACTGCCTGGCTCCGGTTTGTCCTCCTCTGCCGCGTTTGAGGTGCTTTTGGGGACCATCCTCAACGGTCTCTTTGGGGATGGGAAATGGACTGGCCTGGAAATTGCCATGGCTGGGCAATATGCGGAGCAAGTCCATTTCGGCAAACCCTGTGGTCTCATGGATCAAATGGCCTCCGCCGTCGGGAGCCTAGTGACCATGGACTTCCTGGATCCTCAAAAGCCGGTGGTCCGCCCTGTGGCCTTTGACTTTTCTGCCTGTGATCACGCCCTGTGTATTGTGGACTCTGGCGCCAACCATGCCGGTTTGACCGAGGAATACGCCGCAATCACCCAGGAATTGAAGCTACTGTGCGGCTTTTTTAAAAGAAAGTCCTGCGCCAGGTACCGGAAACGGAGTTCTACGCTGCCCTCCCCACTCTGCGCCATCTGTTCGGAGACCGGGCTGTCCTGCGGGCCATCCACTTTTATCAGGAGGACAAGCGGGTGCTGGAGCAGGTGGCTGCCTTGGAGGCCGGGGATTTTGGTCAATTCCTAAAGCTCGTAAAGCAGTCTGGCTATTCTTCTTACATGTACCTGCAAAACATCATCCCCGCAGGGGCCATCGCACACCAGGAGATGGGCATTGCCCTGGCCCTGTGCGAGCATTACCTGGCAGGCCGGGGCGCCTACCGGGTCCACGGCGGTGGCTTTGCCGGGACGGTTCTGGCCATCGTCCCCTGGACCGATTGGAATCCTTCCAGTCTGGCATCCACGACGCCCTGGGGCAGGGCGCCTGTCACATCTTATCCATCCGCCCTTGGGGGCGGCATTGAAATTCTGGAGGGTTAAACCATGAACATTGCTACCTACATAGACGCTCTGGTCTCCTACGCCACAAAGCGCGGGCTAACCCAGCCGGAGGACTACGATGTGGCGCGAAACAAACTTCTGGACCTGCTCCAGCTGGACAGCTGCCTCCCTCAGAAGCGCCTCAGCCCGAAGCGCTGGAGGAAATCTTGAAGGGTTTGCTGGACTACGCCTGCGGGCAAGGCCTGTGCCAGGATCATGCCGCCGCCCGGGATCTCTTTGACAGCAGACTGATGGGGGCCCTCACTCCCTTCCCCGGGAGATTCTCGCCGGTTTCCGCTCGGTATGCCGAAGACCCGGCCTCCGCTACCAGTTGGTATTACCAGGTGTGCCAGGATACCAACTACATTCGCCGGGATCGGGTCGCCAAGCAACTGCACTGGACCTCCCGGAGTCCTTATGGGACTCTGGATCTGACGTTCCACCCCGAAGAGCATTGCAGCCGTGTAGGTCGGCAAAATGACCGGCCCCTTCCCCCCGACTCCAGGGGGAGGATTGGTTCCTCCGGTATGCTTCAGACCCATACTATAAAGAACACTGCACCGTCTTTCCCGCCCGGCCTACTCCCATGGCCCTTGACACCGCCAGTTTCTCCAAACTTCTGGGTTTGTAGAGCAATTCCCTCATTATTTTCTGGCCTGCAATGCAGAATTGTCCTTATCGGACACCCCTGCTTCGGAACAGGAACACTTCCTGGGGGGCCAGTGTGAATTCGCCCTCTTCAGAGCCCCTGTGGAGCAGACCCTCTCTTTCCCGGCGTTCCCTCAGGTAGAGGTGGGCGCCGTCCACTGGCCCTTGCCCGTCTTTGCGTTTGCAAAGCGCCGAGCCAGAGCCTCTGATTGAACTGGCTGACCACATCCTGAACACCTGGCAGGGCAATTCTGACAATGGTAGCTCCCGTCCCGCCGAAGCCGGCGGCACTCCCCGCAACACGGCCGGCCACTGCCCGTCAACAGGACGGCCGTTTCGTGCTGGACCTGATTCTGTTGCATCCCCTGACAGCGGAACCCCTCCCTCTGGAGGCATCCCATTCCGAACACCCCCACATGTTGGGGAAGCCCCGGGGCTCACAGAAGTGATGGGGCTTGCCGTGCTGCCCGCTCCGCTGAAAGCCGAGCTGGCCAGTCTGGAAGAAGCCATTTTGAAGCGGAAGGACATTCGGTCCGATCCTGTCCTGGCCAAACATGCCGACTGGATCGACCGGCTCAAGGGACAATACGTCTTCACCGCCGCAACCACTCGAGAGATCCTTCTGCGGGGGAGACCGGCAAGGTCTTCTCTCACATCCTGGAGGATGCCAGCGCCTTCCCCCACACCGCCGAAGGACAGGCCACCTTCCGCCGCTTCCTCACCACGGTCGGCGGAACCTGGTAAAAACGGGCCTGCATGGTTGGGCATATCCCCATCCCATGCAGGCCTTGAATGTACCTTCAATATCGCCCAATCGGCGGTTCCACCGCATCCGGCATTGGATACGGATGCCGGCCGCCAGTTTGGGCCGTCAGCTCCTCCATGGAGCGTAGACTGGAAAGGGATCCCCCTTCCAGTCCTCCCTCCATGGAGGCATGAGATACCACACCGATGTAAATACCGGCCTGTGGCAGCTTCAGTTTTCGTGCCGGCCTGTGATGGAAAACAGGACCCACTCTGCAATGTTGGTGGCATGGTCCCCGATGCGCTCCAGGTATTTGGCAATCATCAGCAGGTCCAGGTAATACTCCCCATTGGCCCCATCCTGAGCGATGAAGGTGATGAGCCGCGTCTTGTCTCGTCAAAGAGCCGGTCTACCACGTCATCGTCGTCTATGACCTTCCGGGCCAAGGCCAAATCCCGCTCTACAAAGCTCCGAACCGCTTCTTGAACCATGGAAATGGCTTCCTCCGCCATGGTACGCAGAGTCTCATTGGTCTGCTGGTGCCTGCCCCGGATAAACCGGGCAATTTCCGCAATGTCTGTGGCCTGATCTCCAATGCGCTCCATGTCGGATATCATTTTAAGGGGCGGAGGAAATGGTCCGGAGGTCCCGGGCCACCGGCTGCTGCTGGAGCAGCAGCTTCAGGCACAGGTGCTCAATGGACCGCTCCATTTCATCGATTTTGCTGTCGTCTGCTATAGCGGCCTTCGCCATTGCCTCATCGCCTTTGGTGGCTGCATCCACCGCCGCGGCAATGGCCGTTTCACACAGGTTCCCCATGGTGATCAGATCGGCGTGCAGCTGTTCCAGCTGCTGGTCAAAGCGGTTGCGCATCATCCAAACCTCCCGGTAATGTAGTCCTCGGTCCGCTTGTCCTGGGGCATGGCAAACAGGGATTCTGTCGCCCCAAACTCCACCATCTCCCCCAGGAGGAAAAAGGCTGTACGGTCGGAAATCCGGACCGCCTGCTGCATATTGTGGGTGACTATGACGATGGTGAATTGCTTTTTTCAGCTCCGCCGCCAGGTCCTCAATTTTTGCTGTGGAGATGGGGTCCAGGGCAGAGGTGGGCTCATCCATCAGGAGAACCTCCGGCTCCACCGCCAGCGCCCGGGCGATGCACAGACGCTGCTGCTGGCCGCCGGACAGACCCAAGGCGCTTTTTCTTGAGCCGGTCCTTCAGATCCTCCCAAATGGCCGCCTGACGCAGGGACCGCCCACGATTTCGTCCAGCATGGCTTTTTTCCGACACCGTGGGTCCTGGGACCGTAGGCGATGTTGTCATAGACGCTCATGGGGAAGGGGTTGGGCTTTTGAAACACCATCCCCACCCGGCGGCGCAGGGTGTTCACATCCATACTGCCGTAAATATCCTGCCCATCCAGGCGCACGGTTCCCTCGATCCGGCACCCCTCTACCAGGTCGTTCATCCGGTTCAGGGTTTTCAGCAGGGGTGGACTTGCCACAGCCAGAGGGACCAATGAAGGCCGTAATCTCCTTCTCCGGGCTCCGGAGGCTGATCTGCTTCAGCGCCTGGAAGTCCCCGTACAACAGGTTCAGTTTCTCAACCTCCAGCTTGGCCCGCCCTATGGGACGGTGGTTGGGGGTTTGTTCCGTATTCATCATGTTCCCTCCTTTCCCCGGGTCAGCCGCTTGGCGACCAGGGCAGACAGTCCATTGATCCCGATGACCAAACCCAGCAGCACCACCGCCGTGGCGCGCGCCTGGTTCACATACAGGCCTTCCGTCATCAGGTTATACATGTGGACCGACAGCGTACGGGTCGACTGAAAGAGTGGGGCGAACAGATCCTTCCAAAAAACGCCGGTTTTCCCAAACGCCAGATTGGCCGTTCCGGATCCGGCCGTAAAAATCAGAGCCGCGCTCTCCCCCACAATTCGCCCAACGCTCAGCACCACGCCGGCCAGGATTCCGGGCATGGCGGGCGGCAGAATGACACAAAACACCGTCCGCAGTCGGCCTGCCCCCAGGCCGAAGGACCCTTCCCGGAAGGAATCCGGTACCGATCGCAGGGCTTCCTCCGTGGTCCGCAGAATCAGGGGCAGAATCATCATGGCCAAAGTCATAGCGCCGGCCAGCAGCGAAAGCTCCAGCCGCAGGCAATGTTAAAAAACACATAGCCGAACAGGCCATACACAATGGAGGGAATGCCCGCCAGGGTCTCGGCCGTCAGCCGGACCAGCTTCACCAACCGGTTGCCCCGCTTGGCGTACTCCACCAGGTAAATGGCCGCACACACACGCCAATGGGCACCGCCACCAGCAACGTCAGCAAGGTCATACAGACAGTGTTCACCAGGGCTGGCATCATAGATTGATTCTGGGTGGTGTATTCCCAGGCAAACAGGTCCCACCGCAGATGGGGGTATACCGGTCACCAGAATATATCCGATCAAAATCACCACAATGAGCACCGACAAGGCCGCCGCCAGCCGCACCAGGGCGGTCAGCACCCAGGAGCTCATCATTTGCCGCCTGGAGGTTGCCATAATCTCCGCCGCCGTCCGACCTTTCCTGTGGAACACACCTTCGTCCTTCTTTGGCACGGCTTTCATCTGGAATCCCTCCGTTTCAGAAGTGAGAAGCAGGTGTTGATGATGAGGATGAACACAAACAGCACCACCCCGGTGGCAATCCAGGGCCCGCCGGTGGAGGCCGGAGGCATAGCCCATTTCCAGGACCACGTTGGCCGTCATGGTCCGCAACCCCGCCAGGAGACCCCGTGGCATGATGGGTTGGTTGCCGGCAATCATAATGACTGCCATGGTCTCTCCAATGGCCCGGCCCACGCCCAAGATCACACCGGACATCACCCCAGAGGGTTGCCGCCGGCAGCTGAGCAAAAATACGCTCCGCCCATGGGTGGCGCCCAGGGCCAGGGAGCCCTCATAATAGCTCTCCGGCACTGCCCGGATGGAGGTTTCAGCCACCCCCACAATGGTGGGTAAAATCATGATTCCCAGCAGCACCGAGGCTGTCAGCAGTCCCTTTCCAGAGGTTCCGGTGAGCTGCTGCACCAGAGGCACAATGACCACTAGGCCGAAAAAAGCCATACACAATGGAAGGAATCCCAGCCATCAGATCCACTGCCGGTTTGACCACCCGATACAGCCCCGGGGGGCAAAAGCGGGCCAGATAGACGGCAGTGAGCAGGCCAATGGGCACCCCAATGGCAATGGCGCCGGCAGTGACATAGATGCTGCCCACAATCATGGGGAAAATGCCATAGAGGTCCTTGCTGGGCTTCCAGACCCGCCCAAAGAAGTTCCCCAGTCCAATCTCTGCAATGGTGGGGATGCCGTTTCCCAGCAAATACGCGCAGATCAACACCACCGCCGCAATGGACACACAGGCAGTCAACAGGAACACCAGGTGCATTCCTTGCTCTCGATTGAAAACGGACCGAACTCTGAATCGTTTCTGCATAGCCTCTCCTTTCCTGTCACAGCGCTCCGCCACAGACGGCTGTGGCAAGGCTTACCCCAATTCAGACCAGCGGGTGACGTTGCCCAGGAAAATGTCCCGGATCTGTTGGGTGGTGAGACCGGTCACCGGATTCTCCTGATTGACGATGACCGCAATGCCATCCAGGGCAATCTGTACAGAGGTCAATCCCTGAGCCAGCTCCTCCGCTTTCAAGTCCCGGGAACTCATCCCGATTTCGCAGGTACCCTCCAACGTGGCGGTAATCCCCGCTCCAGATCCGGTCTGCTTTGCACATCGATGGTAACGCCAGGGTTCCAGCTCCTATACGCCTCCGCCAGCTCCATCATCACAGGCCCCACCGAGGTGGAGCCATTGACAGACAGGTTCCCCGTCATGCCGGAAGGGGTGTACTCCCCCGGCATCCTCCTCTACAGCGATGTATTTTTCACCCACGATGGCCTGGCCTTCGGCGCTCAGGATAAACTTTATAAAGTCTCTCCCCAGATCCGTGAGACCATCTTCCCGGTAGCAGATGTGGAAGGGACGGGACACCACATAGGGAGCCGTCTCTCACATGTTCTACCGTAGCCGCAACGCCGTCCACCGCCAGGGCCTTGACGGTACTGTCCAAGGAACCCATAGAGATATAACCAATGGCGGCGGGATCCCCAACCACCGTCTGTGTCACCACTGCTGTGGAGTTCACCACCTCCGCCGTCTGTACGGTGGCGTCCACCCCATCGGCGTCCACAACGCCCATGATCTCCACAAAGGCCCCCGTGTTCCAGATCCCTCTTCCCGGGCAACGATGCTGATGTCCCCATCCCGTGCACCAGTGCCCGGATTCGAGGTCCCACAGCCAGCCATACCCAACAGAATCGCGGCTCCGGTCAAAACCAGAGCGGTTGTTTTTTGCAAATACGCATATCCATTTCCTTTCTTTCCGGCACGGGTAGTATTTCCCGATTTGCCGCTCGTTATCAAGTTTTTAGGGTATGGCTTCATTGTAGACTGCCCCGGTAAAATTCCCAAGCATGTTCTTGTAAAACCTCTGTGAAATGCAAAATCGCCCCATCGGGGAGCAATTCCTGCAACGCACAGAATTGCTCCCCGATGGGGCGACGTGATTCATTTGAGACAACCACCTGGATGTACGTAGGGGAGCGGTCTTGACCGCTCCGCTCGTATCACCTTCCGCCTTCTGTAGACCTTCCGTTCTTGCCAGACGGAACGGTCAAGACCGTTCCCTACGCAGGCGAACGCCTGACATGGGCGCTCCTGGCCGTTCACTCGGCAGGGAACCGGAGGCGCGTAGGGAGGCGGTCTTGACCGCTCCGCTCACATCACCTTCCGCCTTCTGCAGGCCTCCACTTTCTGCCAGGCGGAACAGTCAAGACCATTCCCTCTTGGATACCCGTTTGCCGTCCCCCATTTTCTGGCCCAACACCTCGATACTCTCCTCTGTCACAGGGGACAGGCCATAGATCTATTGAAACAGCGCGTTATCAGAAAGTATTCTCAGATCCAAAATGCCTTATTCCCCGTAGGCCTGCTGCGAAGGCCACAGAAGGAGGTCCACATATCTGCTGTACCCGTATCCCCAAAGGTGCAACGCGCAGCTCCCGTCCCATTTTCCCCGCAGCAGGCCCGGTCTCGATTTACACTTCAGGGTCCCTCTTCTTCATCAGGCAGTGGCGCAAAATGCAGAGGAAATCCCCTGCTGTCGGCGGTTGGGTGATTTCCCTGCCCGCCATGCTGGACAGCAGCTTTGCGTTGCTCTCCCATGCCCGGGTGGCTGTGCCCCGAATGCTTCGCTCGACACAGCTCCATGCACAATTGCAGCGTGCTCCTACCTCCGGATAGAATTCCTGCATCAGGCTTTTTTCAGCCGACCTGGCTCCTCCACCGCCAGTCTCGCAGCCTCCGCCACAATGCCGTAGCCGGATTGTACCAGATAAATCCCCATCTGATACAGCAGCTCTTCCAATTCGCGTTCCATTGGTTCTGTCATCTTTCTTGCTCCTTTACTATGAAATAGGGATACCCTCTTATAATAGTGGATACTGCACCAAATTTATAGTCCTAGGAACAATTGCCATAAAAAGTCGCCGACCGAGGGTGGCGTTACGAATTCGCCCGATACAAACACAAACAGCAACATCTCTCCGCCGGGCGGACATGCGGACCAATGCTACAAACTTAAGGCAGCTCTGCAGTGACAGGTAGAGCTGCCTTAAGTTTGTAGCATTGACCTATGTGTCCACCTAGCGGAAATATTGTACGGTTTCCTTTCATTTTGGGCGAATTCGTAATGCCTACCACGGGCGGACACATGGGTCCGCCCCCAATGCCAACAGGTTAAGAACGGCAAGGTGAAACAGGTGCCCAAAAATCGTCAATAAAGCGCAATTTACAAGGGTAAATGTTTTCCTTGGCTTCTCTTTCCGGCTGTTCTCCTCTTAACCTGTTGGCATTGGGTCCGCCCCTACGGCGGGAGGGAAGATGTTCGGAATTATCCGACATGTAATGTCATATTAATGCTCCGCTAAGCGGGAAATCTAAGGCCATTTCCTATGGCAACACCGCAGAGCCCGCTTGCGCACTACCTTGGTATTTGACCGTAGGGGCGGACCTATGTGTCCGCCCGGCGGGACATTGTATGGTTTCCTCCCATTTTGGGCGAATTCGCAATGCCTACCACGGGCGGACACACGGGTCCGCCCCTACGGCGGGAGGGAAGATGTTCGGAATTATCCGACATGTGATTTCATATTAATGCTCCGCTAAGCGGGAAATCTAAGGCCATTTCCTATGGCAACACCGCAGAGCCCGTTTGTGCACTACCTTGGTATTTGACTATAGGGGCGGACCCATGTGTCCGCCCGGCGGGAACATCGTACGGTTTCCTCTCATTTTGGGCAAATTCGTAATGCCTACCACAGGCGGACACACAGGTCCGCCCCTACGGCAGGAAGGGAAGATGTTTGGGAATTACCCGACATGTCATGTTGTTTGATTGCCCCGTTAGGCGGCAATTCAAGGCCATTTTTAACGACAACACCGCAGAGCCTGCTTACGCATTACCTTGGTATTTCACCGTAGGGGGCGGACCTATGTGTCCGCTCGGCGGGAACATTGTATGGTTTCCTCTCATTTTGGGCGAATTCGAAATGCCTACCACGGGCGGACACACGGGTCCGCCCCTACGGCGGGAGGGAAGGTGTTGGGAATTATCCGACATGTGGTGTCATTTTAATGCTCCGCTAAGCGGCAAACCCACTGGCAACGCAGAAACGCTTGTTTGTACACTACCTTGGTATTTGACTGTAGGAGCGGACCCATGTGTCCGCCCGGCGGGAACATTGTATGGTTTCCTCTCATTTTGGGCGAATTCGAAATGCCTACCACGGGCGGACACACGGGTCCGCTCGTGGTAGGCACTGTGAATTCGCCAAACAGGAATGCAAAATGCATCATTTCCTTGCCAGATAGGCTTATGGGTTTAATCGGGCAAAGAGGGCAAATATTTGATTTAGAAATTCTTTTACTGCTGCAAACTGTTCTGGCGGTAACCGCTCCAGCCGTTCCGCCAAATACGTAACATCGTTTTTCTCTTGCTCCCCCAAACAGAAGGGAGTCGCTGGGAATTGACAATTTCTCGCAGATTTTTTCAGGGTGGAAATGGTAATGCCTGTGACTCCACGTTCAATTGCAGAAATATTTTTGTACCCAGCGAAACCATTTCACCAAACTGCTCTTGCGTCAACCCTGCGCGTTCCCTTGCAATGCGGATTTCGTTGCCAATGTAGATGTTGATATCTTTTTTTTCACGCATTCTGGCACCACCCTCTTCAAAGCGACTATTTGCCATTTAGTTTACATAATGGTAGCTCCGATCGGAACAATTCTATACTATGATTTTTTGGAATAGTAATGCGCGACCTCCCTAGGTTTGCAGGAGTGCGAAAATGCGGAAAATTTCATTCAATAGGTTTTGGAGCAGGGTAAATTCCTGAGGCGACAGGACTTTTAATTTTTCTGTGAGATAGGACGTATCATTGAGGGAGTCTGAGCCGAATAAGAGTGTGTCGCTGGACACAGGTAGCCTTTCACAAATTCGCTTTAACGTGGAAATAGAAATGCCCACCACACCTCGTTCAATATCAGATACATTTTTGGTACCCAATTGCATGATTTCTCCGAACTGTTCTTGGGTGAGACCTGCGAGCTCTCGCGCTTTGCGTATTTCGTTTCCGATTTGCACATTGATTGTCTTTTTTCTCTCTCATGCTCTCCACCCTCTCGATTTGCTGACTTTGCTACTATTTTATGTAATAGTACTGTTGACTGAAACCCGCCAGTGCTATTATAATTAGGGATAGCAATGGACGGATTTTTCCGTGCTGCCAAAGCAAACAAAGGTGGAGTTGTTATGAACATAAATACAGAACTGACCCGTATGAAGAACAGAATGTTTCCCCCCTACGCTTGCGGCTGCAATTTTGGACGATTGTAAACGAGAACTAAAAGGCACGATAGAGGAGCCCTATAGTGCGGGATATGAAACATCACTGAAGGTGCTGGAAACAGCGCTCTCTGCGGAACAGAGAGAAATTTTGCAGAAGGCTGACGGGCTGTTTGCCAGTTCTATGGAAGTTCTTTTTGCAGTTCTATTTTTCCAGAGGTATGTTCACCAGCTTTCAGCAATATTTTGCAAGAAAGTCAGATTCACGGGATTTGGTGGAAGAGATTCTTACATTATCGACGGGATACCGAGGACCAGATGGTAGGGTACATCAAGAGAAGTACAGAGAAGCAGACAAGCTGCTGGATGCGTTGCGGGATCAAGTTGGGTCCGAAAATCAAGGCCATATATCCGCTGTTTGTGCGGCTTGGGAGACGTGGCAAGAACCATTTCAAAAGAAGGCGTTCTACTTTGGATATCGTTATGGGATTGTGTTGCTGAATGAGTCAGGCTTAGCTGAACATCTCCATACAATGATAGACCAGGTGGTTTTGACAGAGTACGCATTAGCAGTAATCACACCGAAACTAGTCGAAGACGGAATGTCAGGGAAAGAGGTGTCCAGTGAGGCTGTATAGATATTGTGAAAAATGATGTCTTGTGCGCTGCCTGAAATTAGATGCCAGTAGCGGCGGACATATGTGTCTGACTGTGATAGGTATTACGAATTCGCCGAAAATGGGAGGAATACGTGCTGTGTTTCTGCCGGGCGGACACATGGGTCCGCCCCTACGAACAGATTAGCAAGATGCTACGTCAATGTAGGCGCTGGCCGCTTTTGCCGGGGCTGGGAAATCGATATATTTGTTTCGATTTTTGCACAATGGACAGGAAAGGCCGGAATCGGCGGCTGAGATTCGGAACACTTTCCATTTGACGACCAGGCCGGAATATGATACACTGTATGTGTCAAAATAGTGAACGCCCTGTGACTGACGGAAGAAGTGGAGCACCACAGGGGAGCGGGGCGTTTGGATTGCTTGCCGGCCGTCTGGGCACACTTACTGTAGGCGGTAAGTGTGCCCTTTTTTCATTTTGTAAGGAGGTATCCTATGAAAAAAGTTGGCGTTCTCATGGGCAGTGACAGCGACCTGCCCATTGTGCGCAAGGCGCTGGACACGCTGCGCGCCTTTGGCGTACCCTATGAGGTACACGTATATTCTGCACACCGGACTCCTGCCCAGGCCCAGGAATTTTGCGTTTCCGCCCGGGACCAAGGGTTCGGTGTACTCATTTGCGCTGCAGGCATTGCGGCCCACCTGGCGGGTGCGGCTGCCGCCAACACCACCCTGCCGGTGATTGGCATTCCCATGGCCTCTGGCGGGCTGGGGGCATGGACGCTCTGCTGTCCACAGTCCAGATGCCCACGGGGATCCCGGTGGCCACGGTGGCGGTGAATGGCGCGGCCAATGCGGCCATTCTGGCGGTGCAGATCCTGGCCCTGGAGGAGCCCGGACTGGCGGACAAGCTGGCGGCCCGGCGGACGCAAATGGAAAAGAAAGAACAGCTCTACCAGGCAAGGCCAAGAAGGTGTACACCACCGGAGATCCCGAGAAGCTCATTGTGGCGTATAAAGACGACGCCACGGCGTTCAATGGGCTCAAGAAGGGGACCATCTCCGGCAAGGGGCGCCATCAACAACCGCATGAGCAACTTCCTCATGGGGATGTTGGAGAAGCATGGCGTGCCCACCCACCTGGTGGAGGAGCTCAGCGACCGGGAGACCGCAGTGAAAAAGGTGTCCATCGTGCCCCTGGAGGTCATCATCCGCAACATCTCCGCCGGCTCCTTTTGCCAAGCGCTACGGCGTTAAGGAGGGCATTGTATTTGACGAGCCCACCATTGAGTTCTCCTATAAAAATGACGACCTGGGCGATCCCCTGATCAACAGCTATCACGCCCTGGCCCTGAAGCTGGCCACCCGGGAAGAAATCGAAACCATCAAGACCCTGGCCTTCCGGGTGAACGAGGTGCTGAAGGCCTATTTCCTGGGCCTGGGCATTGAGCTGGTGGACTTCAAGCTGGAGTTTGGCCGCCTGTCCGACGGCGCCATTGTCCTGGCCGATGAGATTTCTCCCGATACCTGCCGCTTGTGGGACAGCGATACCCACGAGAAGCTGGATAAGGACCGCTTCCGCCGGGATATGGGCGGGACGTGGAAGAGGCCTACCAGGAGGTTATGCGCCGCCTGATGGGCGAATAAAGGAGGACCAGTTTGGGGAGGATTTTTTCGGGATCAGTCTCCCGGCGGGACTGCGTACTGGATATTTTCTTTGTGGGCGGATTACCACTCCCACTTGGGCACCAAGCGGGGCGGCATGGCGGTCTACGACCGGAAGGATGGCTTTCAGCGGCAGATCCACAACATCGAAAACACCCCCTTCCGCACCAAGTTCGACAAGGATCTGACCGAATTTCACGGACTGCTCCGGCATGGGCTGCATCAGCGACACCGATCCCCAGCCGCTGCTGGTGCGCTCCCATCTGGGACTGTACGCCATCTGCACGGTGGGCATCATCAACAACGCCGAGGAGCTGATGCAGCGCTACTTTTCCGACCACGGCCACCAGTTCATGGCCATGAGCTCGGGTAAGGTGAACGCCACCGAGCTGGTAGCCGCCCTCATCAACCAGAAGGATGACCTGGTGGAGGGCATTCGCCACGCCCAGGAGCTCATCGACGGCTCGGCCACCATCCTGCTGATGACGCCGGACGGTATCTCTGGCTGCCCGCGACCGGCTGGGCCGCCTGCCCATCCTGGTGGGCAAGGGACGACGAGGGTTGCTGCGTCTCCTTCGAGTCCTTCGCCTATCATAAGCTGGGCTATGCGACGCTACGAGCTGGGCCCCGGAGAGATCGTCCGGGTGACGCCAGAGGGCGTGGAGAGCCTCTCGGCCCCGGGGAGAAGATGAAGATCTGCGGCTTTCTCTGGACCTATTACGGCTACCCCAACTCCAATTACGAGGGCGTCAACGTGGAGGTCATGCGCTATCGCAACGGCGAGATCATGGCTCGCGACGAGGTGGCCAGGGGGGACCCTCCCCAAGGTGGACTATGTGGCGGGTGTGCCGGATTCCGGCGTCCCCCACGCCATCGGCTTCGCCAACCGCAGCGGCAAGCCCTTCGCCCGCCCCTTTGTAAAGTACACCCCCACCTGGCCCCGGTCCTTCACCCCTGCCAATCAAGAGGTCCGCAATCAGGTGGCCAAAATGAAGCAGATCCCATCGTCCGGGGCACCCAGAGCTGGATTCCTGTAGGGGAAAAATGCGGTCCGCCTGCCCACCCATTTGTGGACGAACTTCCATCGTCCGGGGCACCCAGAAGAATGAGGACCAGCCGGTTTCATATGATAAGGAGGGTACCCAACCGATGGGAAAGCTGAGAGAGGAATGCGGCGTCTTCGGCATCTATGGTAAGGAGAACCAGGAGGTCGCCGCCACCAGCTATTACGGCCTCTTTGCCCTCTGCAGCACCGGGGGCAGGAGAGCTGCGGCATTGCCGTGTGCAACGACGGCGTCATTGCGGCCCACAAAGACCTGGGCCTGGTGGAAGAGGTGTTTACCCCGGAAGTTTTGGCCCGGCTGGGGCAGGGGAACATGGCAGTGGGTCATGTGCGCTATGGGACCACCGGCGTTACAGACCGGAATAATGCCCAGCCCATTGTGGTAAACCACTGTAAAGGGTCGCTGGCCCTGGTCCACAACGGGAATCTGGTCAATTCCTATGCCCTGCGGGAGGAGCTGGAGCTCACCGGTTCCATTTTCCACAGCACCTCTGACACAGAGGTCATCTCCTATGTGATTACCAAAGAGCGCCTGTCCGCTTCTTCCATTGAGGAGGCGGTGGACCGGGCCATGGACAAGCTCCAGGGGCATACTCTCTGGTGGTCATGTCCGCCACCAAGCTGATGGCGGTCCGGGATCCCCGGGGCTTCCGCCCCCTGTGCTACGGGCGGACCGCCGACGGCACGTACATCGTCGCTTCCGAGAGCTGCGCCCTGGACGCCGCCGGTGCGGCCTTCGTCCGGGATGTGGAGCCTGGGGGAGATTGTGGTGTTTGATGGGGACGAGGTGCGCTCCATCCGCACCCACTGCGGCCAGGCGGACCGGAGCATGTGTGTCTTTGAATACATCTACTTTGCCCGGCCGGACTCGGTGATGGATGGCGAGCTCCGTGCACAATGCCCGCCGCAGGGCGGGGATGTTCCTGGCGCTGGAGCATCCGGTGGAGGCCGATGTGGTGGTGGGCGTGCCGGATTCCGGCATTGACGCAGCCATTGGTTTTGCCCAGGCCTCTGGCATCCCCTATGGCGTGGGCATGATTAAAAATAAGTACATCGGCCGGACCTTCATTGCCCCAGGTCAGAAAAATCGGGAAAACAAGGTTCGGATCAAGCTGAATCCCGTGTCCGCCACGGTGAAGGGCAAGCGGGTGGTTCTCATTGACGACTCCATCGTCCGGGGCACCACAGCCGCCCGCATTGTGAAGCTGCTGCGGGAGGCTGGCGCTACCCAGGTACATCTGCGGATCTCCGCGCCCCCTTCCTGAATCCCTGCTATTATGGCACGGACATTGACTCCCGGGACTCCCTCATTGCGGTCCATCACACCCGGGAAGAGATCTGCCAGATCATCGGAGCCGACTCTCTGGGGTACCTCAGTGTGGAAAACGTACAGAAACTGGCAGAGCACGGCGGCGGATTCTGTACCGCCTGCTTCAGCGGCTGCTACCCCCACCCAGGTCCCGGAACATACCAGAAAACTCCGCTTTGAGCGGAAACTCTCTCGGAAAAGGAGCCAAAGGCATGAACGAAAAAGCTATTCCGAAAGCTACAAGGCGGCCGGTGTGGACATCACCGCCGGCTACCGGGCGGTGGAGCTGATGAAAACCCACATTGCCCGGACCAAGAACCAGGGCTGCCTGGACGACATCGGCGGCTTCGGCGGCCTCTTCGGACTGAATCTCATGGGCTATGAGGAGCCGGTGCTGGTTTCCGGCACCGACGGTGTGGGCACCAAACTGCGTCTGGCCGAACTGCTGAACAAGCACGACACCATCGGCATCGACTGCGTGGCCATGTGCGTGAATGACGTGATCTGCTGCGGCGCGAAGCCCCTGTTTTTCCTGGATTACATCGCCATCGGCAAGAATGTGCCGGAGCGGATTGCCGAGCTGGTGTCTGGCGTGGCAGAGGGCTGCGTCCAGGCGGGCTGCGCCCTCATCGGCGGCGAGACGGCGGAAATGCCCGGCTTCTACCCGGAAGACGAGTATGACCTGGCCGGATTCTCCGTCGGCATGGTGGACAAGAAGAAGATTGTGGACCACAGCACCATGATCCCCGGGGATGTGATTTTGGCCCTGCCCTCCTCCGGCTTCCACTCCAACGGCTACTCTCTGGTCCGCAAGGTATTCGACGTGGAGAAGAATCCAGAATTGAAGACGCCCCGGGAGGATCTGGGAGGCAAGTCCATTGGGGGAGACGCTGCTCACCCCGACGAAAATTTATGTGAAGCCCATGCTGGCCCTCTTTGACCAGGTGCGGGTGAAGGGCGTCAGCCACATCACCGGCGGCGGCTTCTTTGAAAACATTCCCCGTGCCATTCCCCAGGGCCTGGGCGCGAAGATCCAGAGAAGCGCCATCCGGGTGCTGCCCATTTTTGACCTCATCGCCAAGACCGGGAACATTCCGGAGCGGGATATGTTCAACACCTTCAACATGGGTGTGGGCATGAGCGTCATTGTGGCCAAGGAAGACGCGGAAACCGCCCTGGAGATTCTGCGGGCGAACGGCGAAGACGCCTATGTGATGGGCGAAATCGTTGCATCTCAGGATCAGGTGATTCTGGAATGAAGACGAGGATTGCAGTTTTGGTCTCCGGCGGCGGCACCAACCTCCAGGCGCTCCTGGACGCCGAAGCCGCTGGAAGGATCCCCCATGGGGAGATTGTCCTGGTGGTCTCCAACAAGCCCGGCGCCTATGCCCTGGAGCGGGCCAAGAAGGCCGGGGTCCCTGCCGCAGTGGTGAGCAAGCAGGAATGCGGCTCCCAGGCGCCTTTGAGCAGCGGCTTCAGGGGATCCTGGAGCTGGACGGGGTGGATATGATCATTTTGGCAGGGTTTTATGAGCATCCTGTCCCAGACGTTTACGGCCAAGTGGCCCAACCGAATTTTAAATGTGCATCCCAGCTTTGATTCCCGCCTTCTGCGGGGCCGGGTACTATGGCCTGCGTGTGCATGAGGCCGCCCTGGCCCGGGGCGTGAAGGTGACGGGGGCCACGGTGCACATGGTCAACGAGATCCCCGATGGGGCCCCATTGTCCTGCAAAAAGGCGGTGGAGGTTCTGCCCGGGGACACGCCGGAAACCCTGCAACGCCGGGTGATGGAGCAGGCGGAGTGGATCCTCCTGCCCCAGGCGGCGGAGCTGGTTGCCCAGCAGCTTGCGGCGCGATGACACGCCGGAATTCACATAATCAGGAGGTCTATCATGTACGATCTGTCCGCCCTCTTACAGGGCAATTCCTATCCCCGGCCGGGGCGTGCTCCTGGGCCGGAGCGAGGACGGGAAGTCCGCCGTCATCGCCTATTTCATCATGGGACGCAGTGAAAACAGCCGCAACCGGATCTTTGTGGAGACCGAAGACGGCATCCGGACCCAGGCCTTTGATCCGGCCAAAATGACAGACCCTTCCCTCATCATCTATCATCCGGGAGTTTGAGCCCGACGGCCCCAACTACACACCCAGGATTTCCGGCATTCTGTTCCCCTGCGGCTCTTATGTCCTCAGCATCCTGAAGTCCCTGCAGGGCGACCCCAGCTGCTGTGTCCGGAATTACTTTACCTGTGACGCCCCCAAGGCGGGGATGGGGCACCTATCCACACCTATGAATCTGACGGCGCGCCCTGCCCTCCTTCTGCGGCGAACCCCGGCCGGTGGCCATCACGGGAACCCTGGACCAGTTCACCCAGGCCATCTGGGAGAGCCTGAACGGGGACAACAAGGTTTTCGCTGTATACGGCCTTTGTCAACCTGGAGACTGGAGAGACGGAAAGCCGGATTGTAAACCGGCATTGCGGGCAGTAATATGCCAGAATTGGGACGACCGCAAAGGAAGAATCTTCGACTGTCTTGCTTTGACTATTCTGGTAATTGTGCCTACTTTATTACAATTTGTGTGCAAAATAGGCTCCATTTGTTTGGAGAAATGGAAAGTACACCGGTAGGGGCGCACCTATGTGTGCGCCCGCATGCACCGGAACAGATGGTCATTGTTTGGCTTCAGGAGATGGAACGAAAATTTCCAGGAACGGACGTTACAGATTATATTGTGATGCCGGACCATGTTCATTTTATCCTTTTCTACACGGCGGGAACCGTCAAGGCGGATCTTCCGCAGATGATCCAGTGGTTCAAAACCCAGACAACCAATGCCTATATCCGCGGCGTACGAAACGGATGGTATCTCCCTTTGATCGCCATCTGTGGCAACGGGGGTATTATGAACACGTAATACGGAATGAACAGGATTTGGCAGATACCCGCCTATATACAAGAATAATCCGGTGCAATGGGCCCTGCGGCGGGCGGACACATAGGTCCGCCCCTACGGATTGTCAATGAGGTATTGCTATGGCTATGGAAATGGAACGAAAATCATGACGCCTATATTTCCCTCTGTCCACCCGGTATGCCAGTGCTGAGATGCAGATATTTTCTCGGAGAATTTTAAATTCCGTACCTGGCGGCGGCTGTGGGATTGCGTTGGCCAAGGCGGAGCGGCAGCTGGGGCTGAGATTACAGCAGATTGCAGAGCTGGAAGCCCACAAAGACGACATCAAGTACGCCGTGGGCGAGGAGCGGGAGCGTTTGGTGCGTCACGATGTGATGAGCCACGTCTACGCGTATGGGCAGCAGTGCCCCAAGGCGGCGGGGATCATCCACCTGGGGCGACCAGCTGCTATGTGGGGGACAACACCGATGTGGTGATCCTCCGGGAGGCCAGTCGCCTGACGCTGCAAAAGTGCGCCCAGGTGGTGAAAAACCTGGCGGCCTTTGCCGAAGCCCACAGGGATCAGCCCTGCCTGGGCTATACCCACCTCCAGCCCGCCCAGCTCACCACCGTGGGCAAGCGGGCCACCCTGTGGATCTATGAGCTGACCCAGGATATGGAAAATCTGGCGTATCAGCTGTCCAACCTGAAGCTCCTGGGCTCCAAGGGAACCACCGGCACCCAAGCCTCCTTTATGGAGCTGTTCGAGGGGGACGAGGAGAAAATTAAGGAAATGGAGCGGCTCATTGCCGGGGACATGGGCTTTGCCGGGGTGGTCCCGGTGTCGGGCCAGACTTATTCCCGGAAGGTGGACGCCTATTTCCTGGGGGCGCTGTCTGGCATTGCCCAGAGCGCCATGAAGTTTGCCAATGACCTGCGGATTTTGCAGTCCTTTGAGGAGATGGAGGAGCCCTTTGAAAAAGAACCAGATCGGCTCCTCCGCCATGCCCTATAAGCGCAACCCCATGCGCTCTGAGCGCATCTGCGCCCTGGCGCGGTATGTGATCTGCGACAGTCTGAACCCCGGTCTCACCGCCGGAACCCAGTGGTTTGAGCGCACCCTGGACGACTCCGCCAACAAGCGAATCTCCGTGGCCGAGGCCTTCCTGGCGGTGGACGCCATTTTGAACATTTATATGAACGTCTCCTCCGGTCTGGTGGTGAATGACAAGGTGGTAGAGCGCCGGGTGATGGAGAAGCTGCCCTTTATGGCCACAGAAAACATCATGATGGAGTCTGTCAAGCGGGGGGCAACCGGGCAGGAGCCGCATGAAGCGCCGCGGGTCCACTCCTCACGCCGCCGCCGCCCGGGTGAAGCTGGAGGGCGGGCAGAATGACCTCATCGACCGCATTGCAGCAGATCCCATGTTCCCCTGACCAAGGCGGAGATCCTGGAGCAGCTGGACCCCAGGGCCTACACCGCCGTTCCGGCAGCCAGGTAACGGAATTCCTCCGGGATGTGGTACGGCCCCTCCTGGAGCAGTATGGAAACGAAAATCTAACCGCAGAATTGAGGGTATAAACCATGAAAGAATTTGAATTGAAATACGGCTGTAATCCCAACCAGAAGCCTGCCAAGATCTATATGACCGACGGCAGCGAGCTGCCTGTGACCATCCTGAACGGACGGCCCGGCTATATCAATTTCCTGGACGCCCTGAACTCCTATCAGCTGGTCAAGGAGCTGAAGGCGGCCACAGGCCTTCCCTGCGCCACTTCCTTTAAGCATGTGTCTCCCCACCTCTGCCGCTGTGGGCCTGCCGCTGCCGGAGGAGTTGAAGAAGGCCTGCTTTGTGGAGGACGTGAAGGGCCTGGATGAAAATCCTCTGGCCTGCGCCTATGCCCGGGCCCGTGGCACCGACCGGATGTGCTCCTTTGGGGACTGGGTGGCCCTGTCCGATCCCTGCGACGCGCTTACCGCTTCCCTCATTGCCCGGGAGGTGTCCGACGGCGTCATTGCCCCCGGCTACAGCGAGGAAGCTCTGGAAATCCTGAAGACCAAGCGGAAGGGCAGTTACAATGTGGTGGCCATTGACCCGGATTACGTCCCCCGCCCAGCAGGAGGAGAAGCAGGTCTATGGCGTCACCTTCCAGCAGGGGCGGAACAACTTCAAAATTGACGGGGAGCTCCTGAACCACATCGTCACCCAGAACAAGGACCTGCCTGAGGGCGCAAAACGGGACCTGATTGTCTCTCTCATCACCCTCAAATACCCCCAGTCCAACTCCGTTTGCTTTGCCTATGACGGCCAGGCCATTGGTGTGGGTGCGGGACAGCAGTCCCGGATTCACTGCACCCGTCTGGCAGGCTCCAAGGCCGACACCTGGTTCCTGCGGCGGCATCCCAAGACCCTGGCCCTGCCCTTCAAGCCGGATCTGGGCCGGACCAACCGGGACAATGTGATTGACGGCTATATCAACGGCAACGAAGAGGACGTCTGCGCTGAGGGCATTTGGCAGAACTACTTTACCCAGCGTCCGGAGCCCCTGACCGAGGAAGAGAAGCGGGAATTCCTGGCCGCCCGGCAGAACGTCTCCCTGGGCTCGGATGCCTTCTTCCCCTTCCCGGACAACATCAAGCGGGCCCTCAAGTCCGGCGTCCGCTATGTGGCCCAGCCCGGCGGTTCCATTCGGGATGACCTGGTCATCGAAGAATGCGACAAGAACGACATGGTTATGGCCTTTACTGGAATGCGGCTGTTCCACCATTAAACCATCGGGAGGGCAGCATGAAGATTTTAGTGGTTGGCGGTGGCGGCCGGGAACACGCCATCATCAAGAAATTAAAAGAAAACCCTGCCGTCACAGAGATTTTTGCCCTGCCCGGCAACGGCGGCATCTCTGCGGACGCCACCTGTGTGCCCATCGGCGCTACGGACCTGGACGGCATTGTGCAGTTTGCCAAAGAGCATCCTGTGGATTATGCCGTGGTCACCCCGGACGATCCCCTGGTTCTGGGCTGTGGACCGGCTGAATGAAATTGGGGTACCCTGCTTTGGGCCCAAGCAAAACGCCGCTATCCTGGAAGGCAGCAAAGGCCTTTGCCAAGACCTGATGAAAAAGTACCACATTCCCACCGCCCGGTATGAGACCTTCTCTGATTTACAGGCGGCGCTGGACTACGTCCAGGCGCAGCCGCTTCCCCTGGTGGTCAAGGCCGACGGCCTGGCCCTGGGGAAGGGCGTCCTCATCTGCCAGACCCGGGAGGGAGGCCATAGGTGCAGTCACCGATATGATGGCAAACGCCAAATTCGGCATCTGTGCTGGCCTTTACGGATGGCAAAACCGTGAAGCCTATGGTCTCCTCTATGGATCACAAACGGGCCCTGGATGGAGATGAAGGACTCAACACCGGCGGGATGGGCGCCGTGGCCCCCCAACCCCTATTACACGCCGCAAGTGGCCCCCCTGGAGTGTATGGAGGAGATCTTCCTGCCCACCATCCGGGCCATGGCCGCAGAGGGCGGCCCTTCACGGGATGTTTGTATTTTTTGGCCTGATGCTGACCAAGGACGGGCCCAAGGTCATTGAGTACAACTGCCGGTTTGGCGACCCGGAGACCCAGGTGGTGTTGCCCCTGATGGAATCGGACCTTCTGACTGCGATGCAGGCCACCACTGCCGGTACGCTGGCTGAGACGGAAGTGAAGTTCTCAGATGGGTTTGCCTGCTGTGTCATCAACGCCTCCCGGGGGTATCCCTGTCCTATGAAAAAGGACTTCCCCATCACGATGACGCCGGAGGCTGCGGCCCACACCGTAGCCGGGGCCAAGCTGGTAGACGGGACGCTGGCCACCTCCGGAGGCCGGGTCACCGGCACCACCGCTGTGGCCGACACTTTGGAGCAGGCCATTGCAGAGGCCTACCGTTTGGCCGGGGAAGTACAATTCGACAACGTCTACCGCAGAAGCGACATCGGCGCCCGGGCCCTGCAAGCCCCAGTTTAATTTGTGGCAAAAAGGGAGGAAACCCTATGGTTTATCGAGTTTACGTAGAAAAAAAAGAAGGAACTGGCCAAAGAAGCGGCGGATTTGTGCCACGAGGTCCGGGAACTTCTGCAAATCCGGAGCCTGACCGGGGTCCGGATCATCAACCGCTATGATGTGGAACACATTGAAAAGGACCTGTTTGACTACGCCGTAAAGACGGTGTTTTCAGAACCCGCAGTTGGACGTGGCTTCCGAGACCATGGAAGCCCACGGGGCGGTCTTTGCCACAGAGTATCTCCCCGGTCAGTTTGACCAGCGGGCCGACTCTGCCGCCCAGTGCATCCAGATCATCTCTCAAGGAGAGCGGCCGTTGGTGCGCACGGCAAAGGTGTATGTTCTGGAGGGCGCCCTCACAGAAGAGGAAGTGGAGGCGGTCAAGAAGTATGTGATCAATCCGGTGGAGGCCCGGGAGGCTGCCTTGGCCAAGCCGGAGACCCTCCGGGTGGAGTACCCCATTCCCGAGACGGTCAAGACCTTGGAGGGCTTTTTTGGACCTGGACCGGGAGGGCCTGGAGGATCTTGTGAAGACTCTGGGGCTGGCCATGGATCTGGACGACACTGCCTTCTGCCAGACCTATTTCCGCCAAGAGGGCCGTTGCCCCACCATCACGGAAATACGCATGATCGACACCTATTGGTCCGATCACTGCCGCCACACCACCTTCCTCACTACCATCGACGCCGTGCAGTTTGCCGATCCCCTGCTGCAAAGGCTTATGAAGACTACCTGGCCACCCGCCGGGAGCTGGGCCGCACCAAGCCGGTGAATCTCATGGACATTGGGACCCTGGCAGCCAAGTATTTGCACAAGCAGGGCCTTTGTCCAAGCTGGACGAGAGCGAGGAGATCAACGCCTGTACCGTCCACATGACCGTCACCGTAGACGGGAAAGAGGAGCCCTGGCTCCTGCTCTTTAAAAAATGAAACCCACAACCACCCCACGGAGATTGAGCCCCTTCGGTGGCGCGGCAACCTGCATTGGAGGAGCCATCCGAGACCCCTGGCCAGCCGGGCCTATGTATATGGGGCTATGCGGGTCACCGGCGCGGCGGACCCCTTGACGCCGGTGTCGGAGACCCTGCCTGGCAAACTGCCCCAGCGGAAGCTGGTGACCACGGCGGCGGCGGGCTATTCCTCTTACGGCAACCAAATTGGCCTGGCCACAGGCATGGTGGATGAGCTCTACCACCCGGGATATGCGGCCAAGCGGATGGAACGGCTCTTCCAAGAGCCATAACCTCCACTCCCCTGGAGTCCTGCGGTGCGGAAGTGCAAAGGGCAACGCTCCCCGAAGAGCGGAAGCTTCAGCGTCTGTTCCGCAACGGCGAAGCCACCCGGATGATCAAGCGGTGCAACGACTTTGGTGCAGGCGGCGTGTCTGTGGCCATTGGTGAGCTGGCCGATGGGCTGGAGATTGATCTGAACCGGGTGCCCAAGAAGTATGACGGTCTGGACGGCACAGAGCTGGCCATTTCGGAGTCCCAGGAGCGGATGGCGGTGGTGGTGGCTGCTTCCGATGTGGGCCGCTTCCTGGAACTGGCTGCCCGGGAAAACCTGGAAGCCACGGTGGTGGCCACGGTGACGGAGAATCCCCGGTTGCGGATGCACTGGAACGGGAACACCATTGTGGATGTGAGCCGGGAGTTCCTAAACTCCAACGGCGCAGAGAAGCACATCACCGTTCAACTGGATGCACCGGGGGACTATGCCAAGCCAGTCTTCGGCGGCTTCCTGGAGAATTTTCAGGCCATTGCCACGGATTTGAATACCTGCTCCAAGCGGGGCCTGTCGGAGCGGTTTGACTCCACCATTGGAGCCGGGACTGTGCTCATGCCCTTCGGCGGCAAGCATCAGCAGACCCCCATCCAGGCCATGGTCCACAAGGTGAGCCTGGAGCAGGGACACACCGATACGTGCTCCCTCATGTCCTGGGGTTACAATCCCTTCATTACCGAGAAGAGCCCCTATCACGGGGCGTACTTGGCGGTGGTGGAGTCCGCCGCCAAACTGGTGGCCACCGGAGCGGCCTATGAAGACGTATACCTCACCTTCCAGGAGTATTTCAAGCGGGTGGGCCGGGATCCCAAGCGGTGGAGCCAGCCCCTGGCAGCCCTCTTGGGTGCGTTTGAAGCCCAAAAGGATCTGAAGATTGCCGCCATTGGTGGCAAGGACTCCATGTCCGGTACCTTTGAAGACCTGGATGTGCCCCCACCCTGGTGTCCTTTGCCGTCACCACAGAGCAGGTACAGCACATTGTATCCAATGAGTTCAAGGCGGCGGGTCACACCGTCTGCCTGCTGCAGCCGCAGTACGAGGCCGGGCTGCCCGATCCCCAGTCTCTTCTGGCCCATTTCCGGCTGGTGACCAAGCTCCTGCACCCGGTGCGGCGGTGGCCGCATACACCCCCTGGCATGGGAGGCCCGGCAGAGGCGGTGATGAAAATGGCCTTTGGCAACGGGTTTGGCTTTGATTTTGATGAGAAGGTCACCATGGAGGATCTGTTTGGCTATGCCTATGGCAGCTTTGTTCTGGAGCTGGACGGGCATGAGCCGGTGGGCAAGGTGCTGGGGACCATCCGCCCGGACTGCCGGTTTGTCTGGCATGGGGAATCCGTGGATGGGGTGGCCCTGCAGAAGGCCTACGAAGAGAAGCTGGAGCCGGTGTATTCCTGTAATATCCCAGATGCTCAGGTTCCGGTGGAGACCGTACCTTCCAGGCCCAGACCCGGGTCTGCCCGGCGGCAAAACCGCCCGGCCGAAGGTTCTAATTCCCGTGTTCCCCGGTACCAACTGCGAGTATGACTCCGCCAAAGCCATGATGGACGCAGGCGCGGAAGCAGAGATCTTTGTGATCCGGAATCTAACGGCAGCCGCCATTGCGCAGAGTGTGGAGGAATTTGCCGGAAAGCTGAAGAAGGCGCAAATGGTTTTCCTCCCCGGCGGCTTCTCCGGCGGGATGAGCCGGACGGCTCCGCCAAATTCATCACCGCCTTTTTCCGCAATGCCGCCATTAAGGAAGAGATCACGGCGCTGTTGGAGGAGCGGGACGGTCTGATGCTGGGTATTTGCAACGGCTTCCAGGCCCTCATCAAGCTGGGTCTCCTGCCCTATGGTAAGATCCTGGACACCGACGCCGATTGTCCCACCCTGACCTACAACGCCATTGGCCGCCACCAGTCCCGCCTGGTGCGCACCCGTGGCCTCCAACCTGAGTCCCTGGCTCTCGGGCACCCAGGTGGGCGAGGTGTACACCGTGCCCATTTCCCACGGCGAGGGTCGCTTCCTGGCAGAGGAACCCTGGTGAAGCAATTGGCTGCACGGGGGCAGATTGCCACCCAATATGTGGACCTGGCGGGAAACGCCACCACCGACGTACGCTTCAACCCCAACGGCTCCATCTACGCCATCGAAGGCATCACCTCCCCCGACGGCCGCATTCTGGGCAAAATGGGCCACAGCGAGCGGAAGGGCTTTGGCCTGTATAAAAATGTACCGGGTGAGTTTGATATGAAGCTATTCGAATCTGCTGTAAAATATTTTAAATAATATTTTATAACATTTGATTGGGAAATTTTAAACGCTGGTATAGTCTGTAGATTTGGACTATACCAGCGTTTTTCCCTGGAAGAAACTTACATATACGCTTGTAACCCCTTATTTTTTACGGCGAAAAGTAGTAGAACAGGGGTTCTTTTGCCTATGCTGGGGCGAATGGTACCTTGTTTCCGTGGGCCAGTTCTTTCCATACGCGAACCATCACAGCGGCAGTAACCAGAATCGCCAGCACATCCGCAATGGCGCAGCCCAGAAAATTCCAGTGACACCCAAGGCAATTGGGATCAGGCAAGAAAAAGACAATCAGAAGCACATCCCGCAAAATAGACAGCGGCGCAGCGGCTTTGGCTTTTCCAATCGACTGCAAAAAGATAGCGCAAACCTTCTGAACACAGGTGAACAGGATCAGGGAGAGATAAATCCGCAGGCACTGCACGGCAAAAGTCAAAATAGATCGGGTCGTCTGCCGAGCCGAACATCCGAATGAACATACCGGGGATCACTTCAAACAGGATGGTACAGATCAGGCCAACAATCACCGTCCACTTGATGATCAGTTTCAATAGTTTCTGTACCCGATCATAATTTTTCGCGCCATAATTGTAGCCCACAATCGGTTGTGCGCCAGCAGCGATGCCGATCGCGATGTTCAATACGATTTGAAAGAGCTTCATAATGACCACGAATGCCGCCAAGGGAATGTCTGCACCATAGACCGACTGTGTACCGTACTTCACCAACAGGATATTGTTGACCACCGTGATCGTTACGATAGAAAGCTGGGTCAACAAGCTGGAAGTGCCCAAAGCCATGACCGGCTTCAAAAGGGCCAGGCTGGGCTTGAAGCTACTGATCTTCACTCGGAACGTTTTGGAATGACCTAAATAAACAGCACAAATGAGGAAACTGACAAACTGCCCCAAGATGGTAGCCCAGGCCGCGCCTTGGATCCCCATATCCAGCACAAAAATTGCAATCGGGTCACCGATGATGTTGATGATTGCCCCGGTGAGCATTGCGGCCATAGCGTATTTCGGGCTACCATCTGCACGGATGATAGATGCTAAGGTGTTCTGTGTCATAGCAAGTGGCATCATAGCAAGATAATCACACCATAGTCATGTGCCATCTGGAGATTGGCGTCTGTTGCGCCGATCAGTCGAAGCAGGCCATCCCCCCACAAGTACGCAACGGCAATCACTACCACACCGGAGAGAAAAGAAACCCAAAATTGCGTTGCCAACGCTTCTGTGAATGTTTTCCGTTTCCCGCGTCCCAGGGAAACACTCAATGCGGCGGCGGCTCCATCGCCAAAGAACAGACTCAATCCCCAGCCGACTACCGTGATTGGGAAAATGACACCAGTAGCGGCGTTCCCAAGATACCCGACACCGTTACCGACAAAAATCTGATCTACGATGTTGTAGAGGCATGAGATAATCAGAGAACAGATGCAGGGGATTGCAAACTGCCGGAGCAGACTTCCCCCACCTTTTCAGTACCAAGATAATTACTTTTTTCCATAGAGACCTCCCTTGATTTGAGGCAAAAAAAACAGCACATGCAAACGCATGTGCTGCAAACATATTAGCCTCCAACACATGCCGCATATCCTTACCGTGATCAGACTTATGCGCAAATGCGCTGCATGTGTCGTTGATTGCCTATTAAGTTCAAGAATAGTATAGCACGAAGGCCCGAATTTTTCAAAGGACTTTTTGCACAAATTTATGAAGGACTGCCATTCTACCGCCCGCTTCTTTTTTGCTTGGAATGTGACTGCGTCAAGAGCGGTGAGCTTGTCTGGCCAGTAAAGATGGCAGGCGGTTCTGCAAATCAAATCTGCATCCAAATCGAAAGGCGCACGAGCCATCCTTACAGGGGCGGCCCTTGAGCAAAGCACTTGTATCCATTGTTTGAATCTCCTGAATGGTTCCGCCGCCAAGCACCACGTCCCCCTGATACAGCACAATGGCCTGTCCTTTGGTCAGGGCCCGTTGGGGGCGGTCGAAGGTGACTTGGACCCGTCCATCTGGTAGGACCGTGGCGGTGGCCGCCTGTTCCGGCTGGTGGTAGCGGGCCCGGGCTTGGACTCGGATGGGGGAAACGGGGGCTTCCAGGGCAATCCAGTTGAAGTCTGTGGCGATTGCGGTGCGCTCATACAGGCCGCAGTCGTCTGCCAGTACCACGGTGTTGTCCTCTGGTCGAATTTCTTTGACATACAGGGGCCGTCCGCCGGAGACGCCCAGGCCGCGACGTTGGCCGATGGTGTAATGGATGATGCCTTTGTGTCGTCCCAGAATATGGCCCTCTGGGTCCACAAAGTTGCCCTCGGGATAGGTCCTGCCGGTCCGGCGGCGAATGAAGGCGGCGTAATCCCCATCGGGGACAAAGCAGATATCCTGGCTGTCGTGCTTTTTGGCGTTGACAAAGCCCTGGGCCTCGGCAATGGCGCGAACTTCCTCCTTGCGAAGGGTTCCCAGGGGAATTGGGTGTGGGCCAACTGCTCTTGGGTCATGGCGTAGAGCACATAGCTCTGGTCCTTCTGCGGGTCCGGCCCCTTCAGGAGGAGCCAGCGGCCAGTTTCGCTCTGCTGAATCCGGGCATAGTGGCCGGTCACCACGTAGCCAATGCCCAATTCCCGGGCCCGACGGTACATCCGGTCGAATTTCAGGTAGCGGTTGCAGTCAATGCAGGGATTAGGGGGTACAGCCCCCCTCATAAGCCGCTACAAACCGGTCCATGACCTGCCGGCCGAAGTCTTCTTTGAAGTTGAACACGTAGTAGGGCATCCCCAACCGGGCCGCCACTGCCCGGGCATCCTCCACATCCTCCAGGGAACAGCAGGTTCCGGTGCGGAGTGTGGCCACGTCCTCATTTTCATACAGCCGCATGGTGGCTCCCACGCATTCATACCCCGCCTGCTTCATGAGATAGGCCGCTACGGAGCTGTCCACTCCGCCACTCATGGCAATGAGGGCACGGTTTTGGTTGTTGGTTTCTATGGTAAACACCTCTTTCACGGCGCAAGGCCATGTGTTTCTTGAGAGACACTCAATCCGTCAGCCCTTCTTGTACATGGTCCTGAAACATCTTTACATATGCTCGATGGGGAACAGCATGGGGTTGTTGATGAGCATCAGGAGTTGGTTGAATTGGAAGTTGAAGGAGAGGAGGGAGATGTTTTTTGTGATCTTGGCCGTATATTTTGTAGGATTGTATAGATATTTCCTCGAGCTCCCTTAGCGCTACTCTCAATTCGCCTCTTTTCTCCTCTTGCTGAAGTGCCTGCAGTGCCTCCGCCTGCCCATAAAAATTTAGGGTTTCATACCACGAAAAAAGGTTGCCGTATGTTTCATTTTCCCAAACATCAATGCGCGAGGGGTTATCATCTGCCGTAAGAACAAAATCAAACATTTTCTGTATCTCAGTGCTAATGGTTGGGGCGAGTGCGCATAATACCCGTATGGGTCGTGTGCTTTTTGCGTTGGGACAGCCGCTGTGGCAACCCCGGAAGCCGTCCTTGCAATCGACTCATCTGCTGTCTTCAAAGATACGATACTCTCGCACCATGTTTTGAGCCCATCCTCTGAAAGGCTCTGACTCTTACATTCTACCACAGCAGCCACTGCCTCAATGGGGATAAACTTCAACCTTCCGTAGTGAAAGATATATGGGGTATATGTCTCGTCCACAATCGCCAGGTCTACCTCGTGGGAAATCCCTTCTTGGGAATCGATGATAAAAACCGACTGCTCAATGACGAATTTCTTGGGCAAAATCATCTCAAACAGCCCTTTCCACACATCTTCCCGCATGGACCCAACCGTCCCGCCGTGTAAGGTATGCTCCATGTAAAGCTGCTTTACAATGGATTCTTCCGCCTGCTGGTAGTTTTTAAAATACTTTTTAGCGCCCGTGTTTTTCTGTTGAGGTTTTGCTCAGATGGACTTGTCATAGCCAATCATCCCTTCGTATAATATCGGTCCAGCTCCCATTTGGCCGGGTTTTCGTCAATGTATTCCCAAATTCGCAGGTAGTCTTCTTCGCCTCGAATGATGTGGTCATGGAACGATGGTTGCCAGACCAAAAGCTCTGGCTGAATCCGGTGGATTTCTCTGGAACCCCCCGATTTATACAGCCCAATGATAGACGATAGCGTAGGGAACGGTCTTGACCGTTCCGCCTCCGCACTGTCTAAAATGATCATCGCATGTAGATGATTTTGCATAACTATGAACTTATCCACAGTTACACTTTGAAAATGACCGGGAATGCCACACAATTCTTTTTTTTGCGATTTGTCCAAACAGGTTCAACTGTCCTGGTTTTCCAAAGATACATCGCTTTTCGTATGTACATATGGTGACGAAATAGCAATTTGCGCTGGCATAATCAAAACCTTTGAGCCGCTGCAGTTTGCGTTGGGGTAGTTTCATCATAGATTCCCTTTCAAAGTTTGGCCTGCTATTCCATATGCTTGTACCAGCGGAACGGTCAAGACCGTTCCCTACAGGATGCTTCTGAAAGCTCTTACCAAAAAGAGAAGATGAACTTGGTCGGTGACTTGGTCGCTATCTTGGTCGGTTAGCGACCAAGATCAGTATGATTGTGCCTGTGTCTTTCCATCCCAGCCATACCCTCGTTAAAGTTAGGGACAGGGCAAAAATTGTGGTGAGCTTCTGAGCCAAAGCCGGTGCAATTTTAAAATCATTGTATGTCAAACCCTAATAAAGCCGCAACATCCAACTTCCGACATTTCCTGGAACCCCATGGACTTGTAAAATGCAATCGTTTTCTGGGTACGATCCGTGGCCAATTCAATCTGCCGCACATGCCTGTATTGATTCAGAACCGCTTGCAGCAATGCAGATCCGATGCCTTTCCGCTGATGCTCCGGAAACACCAGAAGATCCTGCACAAAGACGATGGTATAGCCATCGCCAACCACACGGATGATCCCCAAGAGCTGCTCGCCTTCATACGCAGCCAGCGTCAGCAGGGAATGGTCAAATCCCTTATCTGCAGCACTTCCGGGTGGGCTGTGTATGCAGTCCATCCTACACTGTTGTACAGGCTCAGAATCTCACCTTCGTTGTATGTCTGATATGCCCTGATTTCCATATACTTTTCAAACCTCAACAATCAAAGTTTCGCTGTTTCCCGCGGGTGCTTTCTCCGATTTCCCCATGGAAAGCCAGGCGACCGTTTCCACATGGGCGCATCTTGGGAACATGTCCACAGCCCTTGCACCCAAGAGTTGAAAGTTCCTCTCCTTAAGCAGCGCCACATCCCGGGCCAATGTGGCTGGATCGCAGGAGATGTAGACAATTTTGCGGGGGGACATTTGGGCTAGGGCTTGAATCACGTCGGGGCTGAGGCCTTTGCGGGGTGGGTCTACCACCACCACGTCCGGGGTGAGGCCCTGCTCCCGGAGGGACAGGGCGGCCTGGCCGGCGTCACCGCAGAAGAATTCGGCGTTTTGGACGCCATTGCGCCGGGCGTTGTCCTGGGCGTCGGCTACGGCCTGGGGTTCCACCTCTACGCCGATGACCCGGCCTGCGGCTTTCGCCATGGCCAGGGTGATGGTGCCCACGCCGCAGTACAGATCCAGAACGACGTCGGTTTTCTGAATCCCTGCGCCAGCGATGGCCAGCTCATACAGCCGCTCCGCCTGGTCGTGGTTCACCTGGTAAAAGGACCGGGGGGGACAGGCGGAAGGTGAGGCCGCACAAAGTATCCTCAATCCAGCCTGGGCCATACAGGGTGTGGAAGGTGTTCCCAAAACGGCGTTGCCCGGCTTCTGGTGGACAGACAGCACCAGGGTGGCAAAGCCGGGGATACGTTGCGCCGCTCCAGCAGGGCCTCCTGCCGGGGCAGTCGGGTTCCATTCACCACCAGACACACCAGCAGCTGCCCGGAAACCCAACCCTTGCGCACGTAGATGTGGCGGACCAGGCCGGTTCCGGAGCCCTCGTCATAGGCGCTGACCCGGTATTGATTCATATAATCCACCACCGCATCCCGGACAGCATCCATTTCCGGGGCCAGGATGCCGCACTGGGGGCAGGACACCACCTGATGGGTCCCCTCCCGGTAGAAGCCCGCCATGGCCCGTTGTTTCTCCTGGGCCACCGGGTACTGGGCCTTGTTCCGATAGCGGCGCGTCTCTGGCGCGGGCAGAAGGTCCATGGTTTTCAGGGCCTCTCCGCCCAGGCGGTTCAAGGCCTGGCGGACCCGTTCGGCCTTTAGCCGGCATTCCTCCTGGTAATCCATATGCTGGAAGGCGCAGCCGCCGCAGAGCTTGCTCTGGGGACAGGCCCGGTTCACCCGGTGGGGGAGACCTCCAGAATCCGGCGGATTCGCCCGGCGGCCCAGGTTTTGGCGGCCTTTGTGATCTGGATTTCACAGACCTCCCCCCGGCGATGGCATTGGGGATGAAGACGGCGCAGCCCTCCACATGGGCAATTCCCTGGCCCTGGATGGTGTAATCTGTGATGGTGGCGGTGTAAATCCGGTTTTGAATGAGCATAGGGCCTCCTAGTTCAGGCGATACAGCCGTTTCCCGTTTTCCAGGGTGGTGTTCTGCATTTCTTCCGGTGTGACCCCCCCGGAGCTCCGCCAGGCGTTCGGCCATGCGATAGAGATATCCCGGGTCGTTCCGGCGGCCCCGGAAGGGCTCCGGCGCCATATAGGGGCAGTCGGTTTCAATCACCATCCGGTCCAGGGGATGGACAGGGCGGTTTCCACCAATTTTCGGGCGTTTTTAAAGGTGATGACTCCGGTGAACCCAATGTACCAGCCCTTGGACACCAGGAGCTTGGCCATTTCCGCCGAGCCGGAGTAACAGTGGAACACCCCGGTCACCTGGGGAAACTCCGCCAGGATTTCCAGCGCGTCCTCATGAGCCTCCCGCTCGTGAACGATGACCGGCAGATCCAGCTCCCGGGCCAGGGCCATTTGGGCACGGAAGCAGAGGATTTGCTGCTGCCAGGGTACATCCTCATAGTGGTAATCCAGGCCGATCTCTCCAATGGCCTTGACCTTGGGGTTTTCTTGGACCAGCTGCCGGTATGCGTCCAGCACATCCTCCCCCATTTGATCTGCGGCGTCGGGGTGGGAGCCTACGGCGGCGTAAATCCAGGGATGGGCCAGGGCCAGACTGGCGGCGGCCCGGGAAGAGGGCAGATCACAGCCGGGATTCATGAGAAGCCCGATTCCCTGCTCCGGCAGCCGGGCCAGAAGGGCCTCCCGGTCCGGGTCAAACCGGCGGTCGTCCAGATGGGCATGGGTGTCAAACAGCATGATTTCCTCCACTCAATTCGAAAATTTCTCAGTCTCTATCTTACTGCAAAAGACGCGGTCCTGCAAGATGGAAAATTTTTCGCCCACTGGGTTTAGCTTCCGGGGAATCGGGCATACTGGTCTTCGGAGGTGCTTGAAATGAACAACGACAAGCAAAACCGGGGCTTTTGGCAAAGCCTCAAAGGAAAGGGCTACTACATAGCCCTGATCCTGTGCGCGGCAGCCATCGGGATCTCCGGCTATGTGTACTACCAATCCGCCCAGCCCAAGACACCGGACAGTCTGACGGCAAATATGACCACGCCGTCGGATGCCGAACCCCAAGACCACCACGCCCGCCGGGCCTGATGGAGCCGGGGATGAACTGGTGCCCGCCATCGGGACCACACCGGGGAAGCAACCCACGGAAACCGGCGAGTCCACCACCCCCACAGAGCCCACCGACACCAAGCCGACCAAGACCATGTGGCCGGTGGAGGGAGAGACCGCAGCAGCCTATGCCATGGACCGCTTGGCCTATAACGAGACCACCCGGACTGGCGGGTGCACAACGGTGTGGACCTGGCGCCACCGCCGGGACAGAAGTCAAGGTCGCCGCTGACGGCACGGTTTACACCGTGTACAACGACGACCTGATGGGAACCACTGTGGTAATCCGGCACTCCGGCGGCTATGTCACCACCTATTCCAGCCTGTCTGAAGAGACAGCCGTGGCTGCCGGGGACATCGTCTCCTGCGGCGACGTCATCGGGACAGTGGGCCAGACGGCCCTCACCGAGAAGGCCCTGGAGCCCCATGTCCACTTCTCCGTCACCTGCAGTGACAAGGGGATGGACCCGGCGGAATTCGTGGGCTGATTCCAAGTTGCCCAATCCATCTTTTTCATTTTCTTCCTCTTGAGGGGGCGTCCATCGCCCCCGGCGCAGTGTCTGCCATGGAGCAGCATGCGCCTTGCCCCGGCGTCGCCCCGGGGACTTTTTTTGCCTACTCCTGGCTGGCGGGATTCTCTGGGGCTGGACCTTCTGCCGGCGCATTCCGGAGCTCTCGATGGAGCTCCTGTTCCACTTGGGGCAGGGTAATCCCCAGAGCGTATTCCGTGAGAATGACTCGTTCCATCATCTTCGACAGACCCTGCACCGGGGAGGACTGCTCCAGCCAGTACAGGCCGCTCCGGTAGCCAAAGTAAAAGGCGTGGAAGAAGAACAGCTCCGTCCAGGTTTCCCAGGCGACGATGACAGACTCCATGTGTGGCTGGGCTTCCTCATCCACCTGGGTGGCCAGCCCCTCCAGCAGCTGCTCCGCCTGCTGCTTGTCCGACTGGTATTCGATGCTGACCCAGGGGTCCTGCGGGTGGGGCCTGTCGTAAAGCGCTTGCTCCAATTCGGCATCCCAGCTCCCGTCAGCGGGGGGGCCCATAAAATTGACGGAAACAGAAGCAGAGTCCCCGGGGGTAGCTGAACTGGAGAATGTGCTCCAGACACTGTCGGGAGAGCCTCTCGGCCTCCTCCAGCTCCCCTTGTTGGGCTTCGGTTAAGAGTTTGCTCAGGGCGTGTTTCCCCGCTTGGTAGTCCAGCTGGATATACTCCTGTGAGGTTTCCTCCAGCTCCTGCCGGCAGGCGGTGAGGAGGGTTGCGGTTAGGGTGGGGGTGAGAAGTTTTTTGATATGCGCGCTAGTTCGCTTTCAATATGCATTTGCTGGCACCTCAAATTTAGAATTACTTCGTAATTACGAAGTAATTATACGTCAAAAAGAACTAAAAATCAAGCTCAGGCGGAGTATAATATACGTAGAAACGAAGTAGGTAGGTGGGGGCGTGAAAGACGTATTGCAGGAAATAACCAGGCTGCGCCAAAAGCGAAATTGGACTGAATACGAACTTGCAAAATATTGTGGCGTATCACAGTCGACAATTTCGTCTTGGTATCGGAAACAGCAGGTACCAACGTTACAAAATATAGAAAAGATATGTAGGGGAATGGGTATTACACTGTCCCAATTTTTTGATGAGGGTGAAAACCCGGTTTCACTCACGCCAGAGCAAAAAAGAATTGTTGGATAGCTGGTCTGCACTTACTACAGAACAGCAGCAGGCAGTGAACGAGCTTCTCAGAAAGATGTAGTATTTTTGCTGGTACTTCGTAATGCCGAACATTTTTATCGTCACAAACAACTAATTTTTTGCTTTGTGATGCGGTATAATGTACGAAAACTGGGTGAGATGGGGTGCGCAGAGATGGACGTTTTGGAGAGGATCAAGTGGCATCGAGAAATGCGAGGTTGGACTGAGTATGAGTTAGCTGTACGTGCTGGGTTGTCTCAGTCTATAATATCGACATGGTACGCGAAAGGCCAGGCTCCAACGTTGCATTCGATAGAAAAAATTTGCGGGGCTTTTGGCATTACATTTGCTCAGTTTTTTGGGGATGGGGATGGCTCGATTCAAATTACAGATGAGCAAAAGATTTGCTTGATAAATGGGCGGCCTTAACAGAACGACAGAGGGAATTGTTTTTGGCGGTATTTGAAAGCATACATAATTCATAGAAGCCTGCATTTTGCGCTCGTCTTCAGTGAATCTGTGGTGCCTACCCCGGGCGGACACATGGGTCCGCCCCTACGAGGGGTAGGTCAAGTTTATACGTAGAATTAAAATAATGTATTCGTAGGGGCGGACCTGCGTGTCCGCCCGGCGGTAGGGACGGTATGACATGCGTTTATGTTGGGCGCATCCGTAACGCGAACCCCGGGCGGACACATAGGTCCGCCCGGCGGTGAGATGTTGCGGTTTGCGTTCGTGTTGGGCGAATTCGTAAAGCCTACCCCGGCGTACACATGGGTCTGCCCTGATAAGTAAAGACAAATTAATACCTGTAAATAAAATAATATACCCTTAGTGGCGGACCTATGTGCAATGTCACGAGCTTAAGAGAGGCAATAAATTTGGCAAAAAAGTTTTCAATTTTTGTGATTGTGAAGAAAAAGCGGGAATTTTCTTTAAATTTCTGCACATGCGGAATACGCTACCTGCCACTACAGGGCGGTAAAACGGATCACTCTGGAGGTTCAAAGAATATTTCTCTAATATCCCCATGAATCCCGATATTTCGTGTATTTCTACCGGTTTTTCCCCATTCTGCCAAATCCTTAAATTCGTGACATTGACCTATGTGTCCGCCCGTGGTAGGCATTGCAATTTCGCCCAAAATGGGAGAAACCCATACGATGTTCCCGCCGGGCGGACACATAGTGTATAGACTGGTATGATCATTTACAGAAAAGCCGGGGGGATTGTTTACAGTTTTCAAGGTAAAATGGAAGGACAACGCTCAGAAGAAAGAGGTGCTGAGGAATGTCCTGGAAGGAGAAAACTGTGGAACAGAGCAGAGAGGAATTCGTGCTGGCGGCGCTGTGCGGGGGAGGATCGTATTAGCGAGCTGTGCCGGAAGGTGGGGATATCGCGCCCAACGGCGTACAAGTGGATGCGACGGTATCAGGCGGGGGAGCCGCTGTCGGACCGGAGCCATACCACGCGTGGCCATCCCAACCGGACGCCGCCGGAGACAGAGGCGTTGATCCTGGAGGCGCGGACGCAGCACCCTACTTGGGGGAGGCCGGAAGCTGATACGGTATCTGCAAGACAAAGGCTATCAAAACTTGCCGGCGGCTAGCACCGCAACGGAGATCCTCAAGCGCGGCGGACGCATCTCTCCGGAGGAGAGCGAAGCCCACAAGCCCTATCGCCGTTTCCAGAAGGAGGAGCCCAACCAGCTGTGGCAAATGGATTTCAAGGGCCACTTCGCCATGGCAGACGGCAGGAGATGCCACCCACTGACCATGAGCGACGACTGCTCCAGGAAGCTTCTTTGCCTGGACGCGTATGACAATGAGCGGTGGAAAAGCGTAGAACGGAGCCTTTTGCGGGTATTTTCAGAATATGGGCTCCCTGACGCCATCCTCTCAGACAATGGACCGCCTTGGGCAGATCACACCAACGGCTATACCCCCTATGAGATCTGGATGATGCAGCTGGGCATCCTGCCAATGCATGGCCGGGCCCTGCACCCCCAGACGCAGGGCAAAGAGGAACGGTTTCATCGGACGTTGAAGGAAGATGTCCTGAAGCGGTACACAATCCGAGATCTGGTGGAGGCCCAGAGCATCTTTGACCACTACCGGGAGGAATACAATGTGGAGCGTCCCCATGCGGCCCTTAACTATGATGTGCCGGAGAAGCACTACCGTTCCAGCGCGCGGAAGCTGCCCAGCACCTGGGGTGAGCCGGAGTACGATGCTGGTGCGACCTTGCGCAAGGTGAACTGCAAAGGGTACTTATCCATTCAGAAGCACAGATATTACCTAAGCGAATCTTTTGCCGGGAAGTATGTGGAACTGCTTTTCGTTCTGAGAATAAGGTCCGGGTATGCTATGGAGCGTACAAGATCGCTAAGATCAATTTGTCTGAAAAGCTCTTCATTTCCAGAAAGATCTACCCCAGAGACCTGTAAACCATCATCCCGAACATTCTGTAAACAATCCGGCCTTGACAACATAGGTCCGCCCCTACAGTCAAATACCAAGGTAGTGTACAAACAAGCGTTTCTGCGTTGCCAGTGGGTTTGCCGCTTAGCGGAGCATTAAAATGACACCACATGTCGGATAATTCCGAACATCTTCCCTCCCGCCGTAGGGGCGGACCCGTGTGTCCGCCCGTGGTAGGCATTGCGACTTCGCCCAAAATGGGAGGAAATCGTACGATGTTCCTGCCGGGCGGACACATGGGTCCGCCCCTACAGTCAAATACCAAGGTAGTGCATAAGGGGACTGCGGTGTTGCCACAAACTTTAAATGGAAATTCCCTCCCGGCAGAATGCCACTCTACCGGGAGGGAAATTCATATTTGCGCGCCTACTCCAACTCAAACGCACCGGTATACAGCCGGTAATAGGTCCCCTTTCGGGCGATGAGATCCTGGTGGGTGCCTCGTTCGATGATCTGGCCCTGGTCCAGGACCATGATACAGTCGGCGTTTCGGACGGTAGACAGGCGGTGGGCAATGACAAAGGTGGTGCGGCCCTCCATGAGGGCGTCCATGCCTTTTTGCACCAGGGCTTCCGTCCGGGTATCGATGGAGGAGGTGGCCTCGGCCAGAATCATCACCGGCGGATCGGCCACGGCGGCCCGGGCGATGGACAGCAGCTGCCGCTGGCCCTGGCTCAGGCTGCCGCCGTTTCCCGTGAGCTCGGTCTCATATCCCTTGGGCAAGCGGGTGATGAAGTCGTGGGCTCCGGCCAATTTGGCGGCTTCGATGCATTGGGCGTCTGTGGCTTCCAGGTTGCCATACCGGATGTTTTCCATGACCGTCCCGGTAAAGAGGTTGGTGTCCTGGAGCACCACACCCAACGACCGGCGGAGATCCGGCTTCCTGATCTTATTGATATTGATGTTGTCATAGCGGATCTTGCCATCGGCGATATCATAAAACCGGTTCAGGAGGTTGGTGATGGTGGTCTTACCGGCGCCAGTGGCTCCCACAAAGGCCACCTTCTGCCCGGGCTTGGCATAGAGGGTCACGTCACGGAGTACCGGTTTGCCCGGCTCGTAGGCAAAATCCACATGGGACATGGTGATGTCTCCCTGCAAGGCGGTGTAGGTGACCGTCCCTTCCGCCTTGTGGGGGTGCTTCCACGCCCAGAGGCCCGTGTGTTCTGGGCACTCTTCCAGGGAACCGTCCGCCCTGCGCCGGGCGTTGACCAGGGTCACATAGCCCGCGTCCTCCTCCGGCGATTCATCCATCAACTCAAAAATACGCTCCGCCCCGGCCAGGGCCATGACAATGGCGTTGATCTGGTTGGACACCTGGCTAATGGGCTGGTTGAAGCTACGGGTCAGGAGCAAGAAGCTCATCAGAGCGCCCACAGCTATGCCACCGCCCCGGCTCATCAGCCAGGCCCCGGCGACCGCCACCAGCACATATTGCAGGTAGCCCAAGTTGTTGTTTACGGGGCCCATCATGCCGGAGTACATGTTGGCCCGGTAGGCATTGGTACAGAGGGTCTCATTGAGCTTGTCAAAGTCCGCCTTGGCTGCCTCTTCATGGCAGAACACCTTGACCACCTTCTGCCCCTGGATCATTTCTTCAATATAACCGTTCACCGCGCCAGGGCCTTCTGCTGCCCCACAAAGAAGCGGCCGGACATTCCGGTGAGCTTCTTGGTGGCGAGGAGAATCCCAACCAAGCTCACCACAACCACCCCGTCAGCGCCGGGCTGGTGAGCAGCATGGTGACAAACACCGTGACGATGGTCACAACGGAAGAAATACACTGGGAATCGACTGGGAGATCATCTGGCGGAGGGTATCGATGTCATTGGTGTACCGGCTCATGATGTCGCCGTGGGTGTGGGTGTCGAAGTAGCGGATGGGCAGTCGGCGCATATTGGAAAACAGCCGGTCCCGAATGTCCCGCTGGACCCCCTGGGCCACCCGCACCATGAGGTAATTGTATAAGAAAAGAGGTGAAGATTCCCGCCGCATACACCACCCCCATGAGGCATAGAAAGCGAAACAGGGGACCGAAATCCGGGTGTTCCATTTGCAGCAGGGGCGAATGTAAGCATCCACTACATATTGCAAGGACTTACTGCCGGCGACTGTGGCGATGGAAGTCACCAGGATGCAAATCAGCACCAAGGCCATGGTCCACTTGTAGGGAGCCAGATAGCGCAGCAGCCTTAGCAGGGGCTTCTTCGGCGCACGGGCCTTTCTGCCGTCACCTTTCAGCTGAATTCGGGGCATCTTCCTCGCCTCCTTTCTTCTGGGATTGATAGACCTCCTGGTAGATGACAGACCGGTTCAGGAGCTCCTCGTGGGTCCCCTGGTCCACAATCCGGCCATCCTCCAGCACCAGGATCAGGTCCGCATGCTCGACAGAGGCCACCCGCTGGGCAATGATGAGCTTGGTGGTATCCGGGATCTCCTCCCGGAAGGCCTGGCGGATTCTGGCGTCTGTGGCGGTGTCCACCGCGGAGGTGGAGTCGTCCAGAATGAGAATCGGGGCTTTTTCGGCAGGGCCCTGGCAATACACAGCCGCTGCTTCTGCCCACCGGAGACGTTGGTGCCGCCTTGCTCCAGGTGGGTCTCATATCCCTCCGGGAAGCGCTGGATGAACTCATCGGCACAGGCCAGCCGGCAGACACGGACCAGCTCCTCCTGAGTGGCCTGGGGATTGCCCCAGCGCAGGTTCTCGGCAATGGTACCGGAAAACAGGACGTTCTTCTGCAGAACCATGGCCACCTGATCCCGGAGCACCCCCAGGTCATACCGGCGCACATCCACACCGCCGACCTTCACCACGCCGTCTGTGGCATCGTAAAGCCGGGGAATCAACTGAACCAGGGTGGACTTGGACGCGCCGGTGCCCCCCAGAATTCCCACCGTCATGCCGGAGCGAATGTGAAGGTCCACTCCCTCCAGGGCATCCCGCTTGGCTGTTTTGGAATAGCGGAAGCTGACATGCTCAAAATCGATGGATCCGTCTGCCACCTGTGTCACCGGGTCTTCCGGGAGAGACCAGGTCCGGCGTTTCCTCCAGCAGCTCCACCGCCCGGTGGCCCGCCGCCCGGGACATGGTGATCATCACAAACACCATAGAAAGCATCATCAGAGACCCCAACACCTGCTGGGTATAGGTAAACATGCTGGACAGCTGCCCGGTGGTGAGGCCCAGCGCTCCCTGGTCCCCGGAGGCCAGCACCAATTTTGCCCCAAACCAGGAGATGAGCAAAGATGCAGACATAGGCCGCCGTCTGCATCATGGGGTTATTGAAGGCCAGGATGTGCTCCGCTTTCACGAAGTCCCACCCGGTCAAAAATCTTGCGCACCTTGCCGATGACAAAAAACAGGCCAAAAGGCCAGCAGGGGCATGACGACGCAATAGATGATACACAGCCGGGGACTGATCCGCAGGGCCATGGTCAGGGCCAGAATCAGCATCACCCCACAGCGAATGGCCATGCGGATCACCACCTGGAACGCATTTTGCAGATTGGCCACGTCGGTGGTGAGCCGGGTCACAATGGAGGACAGGGAAAACCGGTCCATATTGGCAAAGGAGTAGGTCTGCACCTTGTAAAACATGTCCTTGCGCAAATTTTTTTCGCAAATCCGGCTGCCGCCCGGGAGGCAAAGGTGGCCGAGAGGATGCCAAAGCAGAGAGACGCCATGGCACACAGCAGCAAAGAAGCCCCCCTGGCGCAGCACATAGGACATATCGTCGGTTTTCACCCCGCTGTCCATAAAGCCCGCCATGAGGGGTGGGAATCAGGACCTCCATGGCCACCTCTCCCACCATCATCAAGGGGGCCAATATGGCATATCTCTTTATATTCCCGGATGCTACGGGAAAGCCGTCGAATCATAACCGGGATTCCTCCTTTTCATGCAATTTCTGGCAAGTCCCAGACTCGCCGCCCAGATTTTGATGGCCCGGCCCAGCAAGTCGGCAAACGCCGCCCGCTCTGCCGGAGTAAAGTCCCGACCATTTCTCCTCCAGCGCCTCAATGTGGGCGCGAATTTGCGCGTGACAGGTTCGGGCCTTATTCGTCACGTGAAATGCGTTTGCACCGCCGGTCCTCCCGATCCAGCCGGAATGCCACATAGCCCTTGGCCTCCAACCGGGAGAGAATTCCGGAGACCGTGGGATGGGTCAGGGAGAAAAACTCCTCCACATCTCTGGGGCAAGGGTCCTGCCCCCGGTGCTCCACCAGATAGCTCAGCACATGGGACTGAGTCGGCGTCAGATTCAGTTGCTCCAGGGTTTTCCCCAGGCGCTGGCCGGTTAGGGTATGGAGCGCTTAATCTTGTGGCCGTTCAGCCGTTCTTCCGTCATGCGAGATCTTCCATACCTGGATATTCCATGCTACATAATAGCACAGGAGATGAAAAATGCAAGTCCCCCTGTAATTGCGGATAACGACACCATGACGCCCCTGCCCATCCAGGCAGACCGTGCACAGGCTTCCGGTCTGCCTTCACATTTCAAGATTTATTTTTGACTTTCCTCTTGCTTTTTTCGACAAGTTTTGGTATAGTATGGGCGGTAGTTGTGCCCCGGTTCGTGTGTGGTGCGTCTGTGCCCGGCGTTTAGCCCCTGTATGCGCATGTTCCGTAGTAGAACGACCTCCCCTCTTTTCCGGCAGGCCGGCAGGGATCCCCTGCCGGTTTGCTATTTTTTACGGCAATCTGTTCCCTCCTGGTAAATGTCCCCACATCATGCACATGCTGCCTGTACCCTCCAAAACCTGCCACACCCGCGACAGGTTTTGGGGGGCTTTTTTCATCGCCCGGGGCTATACTGAAGCAAGGTACAAAAGGGAAATGGGGACTGAAATCATGCGGCGAATATTAGGATGGCTGTTTCTGGCAGCAGCTCTGGGCGCAGCCTGTCTATACACCTGGCGCCTGGGGATGACGGCATTTCGCGGAGAGGCGGGCCCCTGTACCGTTACAGTCACCTGCCCCGGCGGACCGGCCCCGTCCGTCTATTCCTATGATCTGGTGGGTTCCGGATTTTGCCGCACCATACATATTTCCTATGATCCCGCCGACCCAGACTGTAATTATGGCACATTCCGGGACCTGCCCCCCAGGGGAGTACCGGCTGCTGGAAAATGGGGCGGAGCGGGCCCGGGTTTTCGTATGCCTGGCCGCCCCCGCAGCAGAAATCCAGCCGGACCATACCTGGCCCATCGCCCCCGCCCGGTAGGCAATTGTGCAATATGTGCAAAAAAGATGCATGTATTTTTGTAACATAATCCGCTTGCGTCTGCTTCCATTTCATGGTATTATAACATTATTCAGCAGGAGGTCTCTCTACTCCACGCGCAAGCCATAGAGAGGCCTCTGAAAAAAAGGAGGAATACCAAAATCCGCCGGACTCGCGGTACGGCGTGTGGAGACCTGTCGTAATGTGGTGTCGCCAGCATGGGCGACCACGAGATGCATGGCGCGGATGCCCCTGCATCGGAGTCAGAACGTATGGCAAGTGTAACATTAAAAGGAATCAAGAAAGTTTACCCGTTCAGTGGCGATGACAACAAGAAAAAGAAGAAGAAGAAAAGGACGACGCCCCCCCAGGAGGGCAAGGCCCAACTGACCATCACCGACGAGGGGTGTTGTCGCGGTTCATGACTTCAACCTGGAGATCAAGGACAAGGGAATTCATCGTTCTGGTTGGCCCCTCCGGCTGTGGCAAATCCACCACCCTGCGCATGGTAGCCGGCCTGGAAGAGATCTCCGGCGGCGAATTGTACATTGGCGACCGGCTGGTCAACGACGTGGCCCCCAAAGATCGGGACATCGCCATGGTCTTCCAGAACTACGCCCTGTATCCCCACATGACCGTGTATGAAAACATGGCCTTTGCGCTGAAGCTCCGCAAGGTTCCCAAGGACGAAATCGACAAGAAGGTCAAGCAGGCTGCCGAAATCCTGGATATCACCCAGTATCTGGACCGCAAGCCCAAGGCTTTGTCCGGCGGCCAGCGCCAGCGTGTGGCCATCGGCCGTGCCATCGTCCGTGACCCCGCCGTGTTCCTGATGGATGAGCCTCTGTCCAATCTGGACGCCAAGCTCCGCAACCAGATGCGGGCCGAGCTTATCAAGCTCCGCGAACGGATTGATACAACCTTCATCTACGTGACCCACGACCAGACCGAGGCCATGACCCTGGGCGATCCGGATCGTCATCATGAAAGACGGCTTCATCCAGCAGATTGGCACGCCTCAGGAGGTCTTCAATCATCCCCACAACCTGTTCGTCGCCGGTTTCATTGGCACGCCTCAGATGAACTTCTTTGACGCCAAGCTGGTCAAAGACGGCAGCAAGTATGTGGTGACAGTGGGTGGCACTAAGGTGAGCTGTCCCCCGAGAAGCAGGCAGCCCTCTGCCAAAAATGTGCGAGCCTCAGGATATAACCTTGGGCGTCCGCCCCGAGCACATCACCCTGTCCGATTCCGGCATTTCCGCCAAGGTGGACGTGTCCGAAATGATGGGCTCTGCCGTGCACCTGCACACCACCATGGCCGACGGCAAGGACGTGGTCATCATTGTCCAAACCATGGACATGAACGGTCACGAGCTCAGCAGCTTTAGCATGGGCTCCACCATCCATTTCTCCTTCGGCGGCAACGTGGCCCACGTGTTCAGCAAGGCCAACGGCGAAAACCTGGAGGGCTAATCCTCTTCCCCAACCAGATACATTCTTCCAGGGCCTGTTGCAAAACAGCCAGGTCAAGACTTGCCCCTACAGCATCCTGCATGGAGCCTTCGCATCCTGCGCAAGATCCTGTAGGGAACGGTCTTGACCGTTCCGCTTTGCAACAAGCCCTGTTTTTTGTAGATTCCCGATTGTTTGCTGGGTCTACCGGCGGGCGCACACTGTGCGCCCCTACGCTGCGGTGGACAATGGACGCCTGGAACGTCAGATTCAGCGCCCTGATTGTAAACCAACTCAAAAATTGTAGTTGACAATTGAGGCGATTTGTGGCATACTGGTTCCACAATGCAACGAGGAGGGATTCATTATGGAACAAACAACACATGCCCCTGGTAAGCGCGGGCTTTCTTTGCGGGATATGGTTCTGTGCAGCCTGTTTGCGGCCCTCATGGCGGTGTGCGCCTGGCTGACCATTCCAGGGAGGTGCCGTTTACCCTGCAAACCTTTGGTGTATTTGCCGCCCTGGTGCTCCTGGGGGAAAACGGGGCACCATTGCCATCGCTCTGTACCTAGTACTGGGCGCTGTGGGTCTGCCGGTGTTTTCTGGGTTCCGCGGCGGCTTTGGCGTCCTGTTCGGCACCACCGGCGGCTGGCCCTGGTCCTGGGTACGGTCTGTGCTACGCCGCCGGAACCGGCTGGTTTATGTTGGTATACCTACAAAAAACCGGCCCCATTTCCCCTGGGCGTGGTGCTGGCCAAATGCGTCATCCCCTTCCTTCTGCCGGATGCCGCAAAACTGGTCCTGGCGTGGCTCCTCACCCACCGCTTGGCCCGTTTTGTCCCCTGAGCAAGATTTGCCCGGTTTCCCGCAGGTTTTTCCCTATACATCCCGGAAAAAAGGTGCTAAGATGGCAACATCTTTAGCACCTTTTTGCTTACAAGGCGAGGCCCCCTATGGAGTTTTGGAAAATGAACGGCGCAGGCAACGACTTTATCATTCTCGACAACCGGGCCCTTGGCGCTTCCCCGGCCCGACTGGGGCGCATTGCCCAGGCGCTGTGCCGGCGGCGCTTCTCCATTGGGGCTGACGGCCTCATGGCGGTGGAAGAAGGAACCCAGGGGGGCGACTTCAAGATGCGGTTTTTCAACTCTGACGGCTCCCTGGGAGAGATGTGCGGCAAGCTACGTGGAGCTGGGCCAACCGGGGTTCCCCACGCCATCCTTCGGGTCCCCGGCCTGGAGGAACGGTCCCTGGAGGAGCTGCGGTCCATGGGCCAGACGCTTCGCCACGACCATGCCTTCCCCAAAGGGGCCAACGCCAATCTGTATGATGTCCTTTCCCAGGACCATCTGGTGATCGGACCTTTGAACGGGGGTCGAGGATTTCACCTATGCCTGCGGCACCGGAACCGGCTCCCCTGGTGGCCCTGCTCACAGCCCTGGGCCAGACCTCCGGCCACGGCGTTCGGGTGGAAAATCTGGGGGGACAGCTCATTGTGGATGCAGAACAGACCGACGGTCAAATCTCTGCCCTCCTCCTCACCGGTCCGGCCACCCCTAGTCTGCCAGGGCCATGTCCCGGACGAGGCCCTGCCGGAAGAATCAACCAAATAAAAGCAGCCTGCAGGGCAGAGCGGCAAACGCCGCCTCGTCCTTGCAGGCTGTGTTTCATCAAACCGCCGGTCCGGCCGGCGCGCCAGAGCTGCCAGCCGCTTTTCCAGGGTCGCTGCGTTGAACTGGGTCAGATAGACCCGGGGCAGCCCGTATTCGCTGGTGAGGACAAAGGCCTTCGGCAGATCCTCCGCAGCGCTGATCACCTGCCCCTCCTGCTCCGCCTGTTGCAGAAATTGCCGGGTATGTTTGGAGACCGTGGTGTTATCCAGATCAAAAATTCCCACAATCGCCTTGGTTCGCACGGCCATATCGCCGCCAATGGGTAAATACATCCCCAACCCCTCCAAAATGGAATGGCCTGATTTTACCACGTCCCACACCGGCCGTCAACCCAAATCAGACGTTCCCGCAAAAGCCCTTCCCCCGAACATACCACGTACCTTCTAAACGGATTGGAACGTACCTGAGATGTCATGCCGTTTGATTGCCCCGTTAGACCGCAATTCCAAGGCCATTTTTTACGACAACACCGTAGAATCCGTTTACGCACTACGTTGGTACTTGGCCGTAGGGGCGGGCCCATGTGTCCGCCCAACGGGAACATCGTACGATTTCCTCTCATTTTGGGCGAATTCGCAATGCCTACCACGGGCGGACACGCAGGTCCGCCCCTACGGCGGGCAGGGACGATGTTCGGGAATTACCCGACATGTTACGTTGTCTGATTGCCCTGTTAGGCGGCAACCCAATGGCGACACAGAAACGCTTGTTTGCGCACTACCTTGGTATTTGACCGTAGGGGCGGACCCATGTGTCCGCCCGGCGGGAACATCATACGGTTTTTCTCCCATTTTCGGCGAATTCGCAATGCCTACCACAGGCGGACACGCGGTCCGCCCCTACGGCGGGCAGGGACGATGTTCGGGAATTACCCAACATGTTACGTTGTCCGATTGCCCTGTTAAGCGGCAAACCCAATGGCGACACAGAAACGCTTGTTTGCGCACTACCTTTTGACCGTAGGGGCGGACCCATGTGTCCGCCCGGCGGGAACATCATACGGTTTTCCCATTTTCGGCGAATTCGCAATGCCTACCACGGGCGGACACGCGGGTCCGCCCCTACGGCGGGCAGGGAAGATGCTCGGGAATTACCCGACATGTTACGTTGTCCGATTGCCCTGTTAAGCGGCAAACCCAATGGCGACACAGAAACGCTTGTTTGCGCACTACCTTGGTATTTGACCGTAGGGGCGGACCCATGTGTCCGCCCAGCGGGAACATCATACGGTTTTCTCCCATTTTCGGCGAATTTGTAATGCCTACCATGGGCGGACACACAGGTCCAGCCCTGGTAGGGACTGGGTTTTCCCAACCACAATCAATGATCCACCTATTTCCACCAGACAAACCCGCACCTTGACCTCTATGTACAAAAAAAAACAGGTTTTCATACATCCTAACCAACTAACATTCTAACCTGGAATCAAATTGCAAAAACCGCCCACAGTCATATTTTTGAGCAGCTCTGTAACAACCTCCCGCTGTTTTGGATTCAGGACCGACCAATGATCCAACATCTCCTTCTGCGCTTGCGTCAGGAAAATCGCATCGTCCCCTTCCGCAAAAAACTGTGACAGTGTTATCCCAAAGCCTCTGCACACTTTCTCTAAGGTCTGATGGTAGGCACCTGTCCTTTTCCATACCAGGTCGAAATGGTGGACTGGGAAAGCCCAGTATTTTTGCCAGCTCATATTCAGACCAACCACGCTCCAGTCGCAGCTTGGTAATTTCCTGTAGTACATCTTTCACATCCCGCACCTACTTCCCTCGCATACGGCCGACCAATATCGGTCGCAGATTTCTTATCGTATGCTATATTGAGGGGAAATATGGACCGTGATACTGGTCAGAATTTGCGGGAGGAAAAAGTAAAATGGCGGTTTGTATATTCCTGGGCCGGTACCGCATAATTTACGATTCATGCCGTGTCAAGATTCCCCCTTGAGGGGACACAATCACGTCCGCAGGGATGCGCCCATGGCAGGTACTACGAATTCGCCGAAAATAAGAGGGAAACACACTGTGTGTCCGCCCGTAGTAGGCATGACCAATTCGCCGAAAAGTGGTGGGAAAGGCACGATCTTTCCAATAAGCGGACACCGCTGTGCGATGCTTGACAGGGAGGATGAAAACTGTTATGCTTGAAAAAAACATACAGAAGAGAGGAGCAGGAACATGAAACTGCGAAAAACGTGCGGCTGACGGCGTATTTGCAACGCCACTGGCTATCGGCCCTGGTCTTGGCGTTGGCGGCAATCCTATTCATTGGTTTGTATAGCTATGCACACAGCGGCCCAGACGAGGCCCCCTGTGCAGAAAGGCGCCTATGCGGAATATGAGGCCGGTGAGGTGATGGAGATCCTGTCGGACTCCTGCGAGCCGGACCCGGCTGCCGATGGCGCATACCGTGGGGACCAGCGTCTTTTGGTGGCCATCAAATCGGGGCAATATGCGGGGGGAAACCCTCCTGACCACCCATGCGGTTGGTCCCCTTTACGGCGAACCAGCGGCCCCAGGGGACCATATCACCCTGCTGATCTCCACCTATGAAGATGGCAGTCACAATGCCACGGTGTACGAGCACGACCGGAGGATGGCCATTGTCCTCATTCTGGGGGGCGTTTCTGCTGGTGACCGTGCTGGTGGGAGGCAAAACCGGAGCAAAGTCCATCCTGGGCCTGGCCATGACGGTGGCGGTTCTGGTGTGCCTCCTGATTCCACTGTTGCTGAAGGGCTGGCCCACAATCTGGACCACGTTCTTGCTGTGCTCCTATGTTGCCGTCGTCTGCTTTGTCATCTTAGGGGCACAAACCGGAAAATTCTGTGCGCCTGCCTGGGGACTGTGGCGGGAATGGCCCTGGCCACGCTGTTTGGTCTGGCCGCCCAGGCACTGGCCCATGTAAACGGCCTGCGTATCTCCGATGTGGAGCCGCTGCTGCAGCTCCGGCAGACTGGAACGCCCATTGGTTTGCGGGGATTGCTGGTTGGGGGATCATCATCTCATCCCTGGGCGCCGTGATGGATGTGGCCATGCCCATTGCCTCCGCCCTCAGCGAGCTGAAGACCGTCAACCCGGAAATGACCAGGCGGGGCTGTGGCGCTCCGGCCGGAACATCGGGCGGGATATGGTGGGGACCATGACCAACACGTTGATTCTGGCATTCCTCGGCAGCGGGTTCACCCTGATCATTTACATCTACAGCCTGGGTCTGCCGTGGCATGAGCTGGCCAGCTCCACCTTCCTGGCCCTGGAGGTGGTCAGCGGTGTCTCCAGCGCCATCGGCGTCATCCTGGCCGTCCCAGTGACTGCAGAAAATCAGGGGCTGTGCTTTTCTGCAAAAATGCCAAAGGCCCTAAATAAAACTATAAAAACCGCCGGGCAAGATCGCCCAGCGGTTTTTTATAAAGGCAAGATAACAAATAGTTATGCACCCTCGTCGCAGTCTTCCCAATCGGTCAACCAAATTCCCTGAGTAATTGACCATAAACGCTTCTGACACTTGCCCTCTGGAGTACGGCGGAATACCCATATTGTTTCTTCAGCTCGTTCTATAGTAGCCTCTTCGGCTGTAACAGCTGTTTGTGGAAGTGCCGCTGCAGAAACAGGAACAGCAGTCCCCAGCAACACAAAAGATGCAAGCAATGCACAGGCGGTTCTCTTTATCATGGTATTTTACTTCCTTCTTCGTAAACAGTTAATTTGTTCATTGGGTCTGCGTTGAGCACCTCTTCAGAAATAGTCGAGAAAAGCTCACCGTCCACCCAAACTTCATATTTTCCGTCTGCAGTATGTACGATATATGCGTTTTCTGGAGTTATTTCTACATACCCATCTTCCGCAAAAACGGGAGGATCTGTTGCAGGTTGGAACAGTATAAAATAAGAAGCCAAAAACAGTATGACGCTGACTACCGCAATGGCAGTATGCAGAAACGGACGTTTCGGCCGTGGGTTTTCCACCGCATCCACCCGATCCCGCAGAAGACGCTCTGCATCATTGGCCACCATGAACGTGCACATGTGAGAATGAGATTTACGGGGCCGTTTCTCTGCTTCTTCCTTTGCTTTTGCATGCTGTAAAATATGGAGGATTGCCAAGAGATAGGCCCGCTTCTCATCGTCGGTACAATTTCGAGTCACGAAATAATCACAGCGAAATTCCAGCAAATCACTCAGATTGTCTTCTATCATCGGCATGAGGGGATTCCAGAAGAACAACCCCTCCAGCACCAGATACAGGAGCTTAAACCAAATATCGCCCTTTTTCAAATGCATTTGCTCGTGCTTCAGAACCCAAGTCCACTCTTCGATGGTCAAGTCCGCATCGGGCAAATAAATCTGCGGATGGAAAAGCCCTGCTGCCATTGGGACACCCACTTTAGGCGTCACAACAATTCTCTCCAGGGGAATTTCGAGCGCGGTGGCTGCACAGACCACCCGCTCATTATGTACATGGACCCAGCTCTGCCGGGTCCGTCTGTCGCGCTGACAGAGATACATTTCTCGTATGAATACGGTTAAGGCGCCTGCAATCCAAATCATCACAGCCACTTCCCAGACCGGAACCAGGTCAAAGACCCGGTACTTCAGGACTTGCTGCAGGAACCGCAGGACGTGGTAAGATCGGATCACCAAAAACATCGAGGAGTCTACCGGGAGAAACACCCGGACCGCCGCTAAAATCGCCAAAGCTGCCAGAAGAACCGGACTATAATGTTTCGCAGCATTTCCACGGAGCTGGAGGATGGCAATCGGAATCAAAATCACGTTAAACCAAAACACCGCATTGAGAAATGAGTAAATGCTGAAGCTCATTTAGTGAGTTCTTCCCTCCGTGTCTGAATCATGCTCTCCAGCTCATCCAACAGCGCGGGAGTCACACCGTCACTCTTCACGAGACCAGCGAACAGCCGAGACAGCTGTGCACTATCTTTCCGGTTGAACAGGTTGCCAGCAAAATAAGCTTCCTCGGAGATTGCGGGGTAAATACACGGCCATAGCCCTTTCCACGGCGCACAAAGCCAGCTTCCTGGATGGCCTCTTTCTTCAGCATGCTGTTCAGCAGGATGTGAACAGAGCTGTCCTTCCAGGTCTTATCCTGGGAGCGGGCAATGATGTCCGCGCGGCACAGGGGCTCGTCTGCGGCCCACAGCACCTCCATAATTTTTCTAATTCGCTTTTCGTCAATCTCATCATGACAATCCTCCTTTTTGGGGTAGAAAGTTATACTAAAAAATATACCATGAGATAGCTCTGCTGTCAAGAGATAAAATACAACGTAAAAATTTTTCGGCAAATTGGCTGTTTCGCCAGTTTTTCGCGGGTTTTCCACCAAAAAATTGTGATTTTGTGCGGTTTTGAGGAATTGCGAAAGGCGATCCGGTCTATCGGCACATTTCAAGAGCATCAATTAGTTCAAATGCACCCGCGCACCAATCAAGTGGCAGATGATTCATTATATAACTCGTGATTGTATGATCACGAAGTCTCTGCCCTGCAAATTCTGGCGTACCAGCCATTCTGCAAATTCGTCCATCCTCGTTTCCATTCTGATTCACTACAGCAACTCCTTGTAAGACATGCGTAACAGCGATTGTTCGAAGATTGCAAAAATGAGGCTCATGTCCCAGCTACATTTTTTTACAAGCGTGCATAAATTTCATCTTGACGTGTACCCAAAAATATGGCACTCTATTAGTAGAGCAAAACGAAAGGGGGCGCGTAATCATGAAAAAAAGCACGACTGGTACTTCTTGTTTTTTTACTGGTAGGAACCTCTATCATATCAGCCACCGCCCAGATGCAGGTTCCATCACAAATATCAGATGCGGCTCAGCACAATCCTGTCACTTTGACACCAAATTGGACAGAAATGACCCGCTCTGACCGAGTGGATGCATGCCAAATCCCCAATGACGCAATTGCAAACATGTCTACCGAAGAATTGCTGTCTTGGCATATCCATTTATGATAGATCTATATGCATTTGACACCTACCGGGCCGGCTTTGAACATGTATATCGGGAGTTTCCCGCACTTGCAGAGCTGGCAAAGCGCACAGACTTTGGGCCTGTGTTAATTGATTTTTACCGTAACATTCCTGTGGAATGTGCAAGCGATGTGTCCGGGAACACAAATTACCAAAATATTAGGCCCTTGTCCATAATCGAAATCTTGATTGCGCAGGAAGGGATGACCGGTGGGTTGGACGAAGCAGAAATCAATTCGCTCATTCAGATTGCCGAAGAAAAAACCTCGAAAGAAGGCATAACCTGGAGGTAACCTGCGGAAACCTTACCACGTTTTACGATGCTCTGCGTGGCAACCCCCATTCCACCACTGCCCGTGCAGTGCCGTAGTCACAACTCAATTGTAAGAAAAAGCACACGAACAGCGGCAAGAGCGCCTTCTGCTCTTGCCGCTATGAAAACAGGAATCCAAAATTTCCATCCGCTGTCCGCAACTGAACGGGATGGGCGGGGCTTCACCCCCGCCCATATTTTTTGGGAACCCTTATTTGAAGTACCGCTCCAGCAGACCCTTCAGTGCCTTGCCATGCCGGGCCTCGTCCTTGGCCATTTCATGGACGGTGTCATGGATGGCGTCCAGGCCGTTTTTCTTGGCGCAGGCGGCCAAGTCAAACTTGCCCTGGGTGGCGCCAAACTCGCAGTCGACCCGCCAGGCCAGGTTGGCCTTGGTGGAGGCCTTCATGTTGGGCTCCAGGGTTTCGCCCAGGATCTCAGCAAACTTGGCGGCATGCTCAGCCTCTTCATAGGCGGCCTTCTCCCAGTACAGGCCCACTTCGGGGTAGCCCTCCCGGTGGGCAATCCGGGCCATGCACAGGTACATACCCACTTCGCCGCACTCGCCGGTGAAGTTGGCCTTCAGCTGCTCCAGAATGTAAGCCTTGTCCTCCGCGCTGATGTCGGGGTTGTTGGCCACGGTCTTCTCATAGATGCCAAACTCATGCTCCGCAGCCAGCTTCATGTCACCGGTCTGCTCCACAAACTTGGAGCCGGGCACCTTGCAGACAGGGGCAGTGGAAATCGGCAGGCATCTCATCGCCTTCGTACACATAGCCACAAACCGGGCAGACATATTTTTTCATTGATGTTTCCTCCCAAAATTGAAAATTTTAAATATATTTTTTGCTATCCTGCAGATTCTTCCACAGGATGATTGGGGATACTGGATTGGGCGCAGGCGGGGCACAGCCCCTCAAAGCAGAGGGTACTGCGGCGCACCTGCCCGGCAATCATCTGGGCCGCCTCCTGCTCCAGCTCCTGGGGCAGATGCAGACCCGGAAGATCCAAAACACAGCCGCATTGAGTGCAAATAAAGTGGGCGTGGGGATGGACGTTGGCGTCAAACCGCTCCAGGTTTTGCACCACACCCACGGAGATGATGCGGCCCTCCCGCTGAAACAGGGCCAGGTTCCGGTACCGTCGCCAGGGAGAGGTCCGGAATCTGGGGCTTCAGCCGGTGGTAGATCCATTCTGCGCTGGGATGGGTGTCGGTGCTTTGCAGAGGCAGGACAAGATGGCGTCCCGTTTTTTGCTACGTTTTCTGGTTGGCTCCATGTCCGCCTCCTTTTTGATAATGATTCTTATTTGCATATTTAGGATAGCACACCGGACGCCTTTTGTAAAGGGAAACCGGGAAATTTTCATATTTATTTTTTCCGGCTTTCCACAAGAGGCGGATTGACAGCCCTTTGGCTCCTTGCAGCGAAACCAGACAGAACTGCAAAAAATTTTACACAGACTTTGGAAAAACGGGGGAACCGGTTGCATTCCCCCTGGCTTCCAGTATAATGTTATCAATCAAATTAGCGCTTGGAGGTGCAGGCTGTGGGAAATGTGATTGCTGTGCTGTCCGGCAAAGGCGGCACCGGAAAGACGACAGTTTGCGCCGGTCTGGCCACCGGATTGGCGGCTCAGGGCCGCCGGGTCTTATGCATCGATTTGGACGTGGGACTTCGGAACCTGGACATTGCCCTGGGCCTGGCCCAGGTCCCGGCCCTGTCTTTCCCGGATGTGAGCGAAGGCGGGGGAACCCATCCAGTCCGCCGCCCGGCATCCGGCTTATGAAACCCTTTTCTTCCTGACGGCTCCGGTGGGGCGCAGTCCCGAGGAGTTGGACCAGGAGGCCTTTGACCGAATGATGGCGGAGGTCCGCCGGACCTTCGACGTCTGTCTCCTGGATGCACCGGCCGGGGTGGGCGCCGGCTTTCAGATGGCCGCCCGGGCCGCCAGTTCAGAGCTCTTGGTGACGGGCCCAGATCCCGGGGCCCTGCGGGATGGCGCCCGCACCGGGGAAATTCTGGAGCTGATGGGCAAGCGGGATGTGCGCCTGGTGGTCAACCGGGTGAACCCCAAGCTCTACCGCTCCATGGGCCTCACGGTAGATGATGTGATGGATCTGGTGGGCTATCCCCTGTTGGGTTTGGTGCCGGAGGACCGGAATGTGACCCTGGCTGCGGTCCATGACCGCCCGCTCCTGCAGTACGCCCGGCGGAGTCCCGCGGCAGACGCCTTCCGCCGGATGTCCAAGCGTCTCCAGGGCCTTCCCGTCCCCCTGGTTGCCATGAAATAGGACAGCAGTTTTCGGAAGTTTTGACGGTTTGGAGTGATATGATGAACATCGCATTTTTAGCACACGATAAGCGAAAGGAGCTTATGATTCAGTTTTGTACTGCCTACAAGAGCATCCTTTCCAAGCATTCCCTCTATGCAACGGCCACCACGGGACGCCTGGTGGCGGATGCCACAGGGCTGCCCATTACTCTGCTTTGCTGTCCCACAAGCAGGGAGGTCACCAACAGGTGAACGCCCGGATTGCCTATAACGAAATCGACCTGGTGCTGCCTGTTCACCAATCCGGACGCCATAGATCCCTGGGACGGCCAGCAGATGCTGGAGACCATTCGGTTCTGTGACAAACATAATGTGCCGGTGGCCACCAACCTGGCCAGCGCGGAGATGCTGATTCTGGGCCTGCAACGGGGCGACCTGGACTGGCGGGAAATGGTCCGGCCAAAGAACACCCTGCTCTAACCACCCACCCATCCAACCGGCAAATTCCGTTGGATGGGTGACAAAGAAAGATCACAATCATGAATCAAATCAAGCCCCGGACCCTGTCCGGGTTTATGGAATTGCTGCCCGCACCCCAGATGCAGATGGAGCGGATGATGGAGATTCTCCGCCGGACCTACAGCCTTTATGGCTTCACCCCCCTGGATACCCCCGCCATCGAATCGGCGGAGGTCCTGCTGGCCAAGGGCGGCGGCGAGACGGAGAAGCAGATCTATCGCTTTTCCAAGGGGGATGCAGACCTGGCCCTTCGCTTTGACCTGACGGTCCCCTTGGCCAAATATGTGGCCCTCCATGCCAACGAACTGACCTTCCCCTTCCGCCGCTACCAAATCGGCAAGGTCTACCGGGGCGAGCGGGCCCAGCGGGGCCGGTTCCGGGAGTTTTCCCAGGCAGACATCGACATCATTGGCGATGGTAAGCTGGATATCCTCAACGAGGCGGAGGTTCCCGCCATCATTTATAAGACCTTCCGCTCCCTGGGCCTCAGCCGGTTCCAAATCCGGGTGAATAACCGGAAAATTCTCAACGGCTTTTACGCCATGACCGGCCTGGCAGACCGGTCCGGGGATATCATGCGGGCGGTGGACAAGCTGGATAAAATCGGCCCGGACAAAGTGTCCACCATCCTGCAAGAGGACTGCGGACTCACCCACGAGCAGACGGTGGAAATCCTGTCCCTTCATCTCCATCACCGGGAGCAATGAGGCCGTGCTGGAATCCCTGGCCGGATACATGGGAAGAGACAGCATGTTTGACCAGGGCCTGGAGGAGCTGCGGCAAGTGACCGCTTACTTGGGCCAGTTCGGCGTCCCGGCGGAGAATTTCGCCGTGGATCTCACCATTGCCAGGGGCCTGGATTATTACACCGGCACCGTTTATGAAACCACCCTCCTGGACCATCCGGAGATCGGCTCCGTGTGCTCCGGCGGACGGTATGACAATCTGGCGGGATACTACACCGACCGACAGCTCCCAGGCGTCGGCATTTCCATTGGCCTTACCCGGCTGTTCTACGTCCTGGGGGAGCAGTCCCTCCTGAACCCCGCCCTGCCCACGGCACCGGCCGACGCCCTCGTCCTGTCCATGACCCCAGATCCCGGCCCGGCCATCGAAGTGGCCACCTGCCTGCGGAATGCAGGCATCCGAACCCAGGTGTACCTGGAGCAGAAAAAGTTTAAGCAAAAAATGAGCTACGCCGACAAGCTGGGCATTCCCTACGCCGTCCTTCTGGGAGAAGACGAGAGCTGCGGGAGGAAATGCTCCGTAAAAAGACCTGACCACTGGGACCCAGGTAACCCTCCCCCGGAAGAAGCCGCCCGCCTCATCGCCCAAGGCATGGCCGAAAAGAACCAGGGCCCGGTGATCCTGGAGGAAAAAATACAACTAACAAAAATTGACAGCGCCTGAGGCGCCCATGGAGAAAGCATCCCATAGGGCCTCAGGCGCTGTTGTTACTCCGGATTTGATACGGCGGAGCTGGCATACACGCCCGCTCCCCCAAGACGGTCTATTTCTTCCGATTATAATTGCGCATTACAAAATGAATGCTCTTCTGTTCCTCCGGCGTCAGGCGGCGGTATGCCTGGAGCAGCCGGGTCTCGTCCCGGTTGAGATCCCATTGCTGCACCGGTTCGATGACATGGTCGATTTCCGTATGCCCAATGAGGAAGTCTACGGAGGTGTGGAAAATCTCTGCAAAGGCAATGAGGGTACGAATGTCCGGTTCAATGTTGTGGTTTTCATACTTATTGACTGACTGCTGACTGATCCCCACAAGATCCGCCAGCTGCTGCTGGCTGATTCCGCGTCTGGTGCGCAGATATTTCAGATTCTTGACCATAATCACCGCCTCCGCATCCATAGTAGCAATGAAAAGTGTGGATGGAAAATCCCATAATTAGTGATAGACAACAACCGGAAGTTGTTGTATTATGAAGTTCCACAAAATCCTCTGGGAAACTCCGGAGTCTTGCAAGTTCGCCGCCACTCTTAAAAAGTGCCGACCATGTACGGCTGTAAAATACCGTGTTTCCAGCATCCGGGCAAAACAATTGGAGATGAAGAACATGCAAACGCAAGAAAAAACAGAATCTCCAAAGGAACTTTGGCACAATCCATTTGTCGATGTCCAGCAGGAGCAGTGGTTTGCACCAGGTGTGCAGTTTGTCACAGAGCGCGGCTGGATGAGGCCGTGGAGGGGACCGGCGATTTGGGCCCCGTGGGGTCATCAACAAGCAGACGTTTTACACCATTTTGCACCGTGCCTCCTGTGGAAGCTGCGGAACTGCGGCAGAGCTGTTCCCCGGGGATCCGAGGAGCCATTTCCGGCGGAGGGTGGTATGAGCCGCCAGGATATGGCCGTGATGCTGTTCCGCTGCTCCGAAAAGCTGAATCTGGACACCTCTGCCCGGGGCGGGCTTGCGGCATACTCCGACGCCTCTGAGGTCTCGGAATATGCGCAGGACGCCATGGGCTGGGCCGTGGGGGCAGGGCTCCTCCGGGGAATCCAAACCGGCCGGGTCTGCACCCTGTCCCCCTGGAACGGCACCACACGGGCGCAGGCGGCCACAGTGCTGCTGCGGTGGTGGACCTGGGCCGGGCAGCCGGACACCATGGGGCGGGACGGCGCCATGCCCTGATGCTTTGGATCCTGGCGGCTGGATCTTTAGTTTCTCCCAAACCCATCCCAGCGATGTATCCAGCGCCAATTTCAAACTCCACACCAGGGCCCCAAGCAGATGGGCGTGTTGCAAACATCAAAATTTGCAACACGCCCAATCTCATGAGGCACGACGTCACAACGAGCTGCGCCTGTCTTCAACCCACTCGCATGTTCCGACGGAACGCGGTTGGGAAGATCCGACGACCACAGACGCTGTCATGTCTCCTGCTATTGCACCCGGGACGGGAGCCGCTTGCGCGGCCCCGTTTTGTTCAATTAGCAACCGCAGCCGCAGTTGTTCTCGCAGCCACAGCCGCAGTTGTTGTTGTTGTTGGACATGCCGCAGCAGCAACCGCAGTTGTTGCCGCACCCGCAGAACAGGAAGAAGATGATGAGAATGATCCACCAAGAGTTGTTGCCACAGCCCATGAAACCATTGTTGCAATTGCAGTTCATAAAGAGTACCTCCAAGAAGTTTTTTTCAGCGGCGTTGCCGCTCATTCCATGGTATTCCGGAGGCCCCATTGTGTGCGTGGTTCAGGCAAATAAGGATTCCACACTTTCAAACCGGTAGCCCATCTCCTCCCACTTGGTGAGAAGCTCATCCAGAATGGCGGCGTTGGTTTTGGAAGTGCTGTGCAGGAGCACCACGGCTCCGTTGTGAATCCGGGGAATGAGCTTGGAAAAGGCCTCCTCCCGGGTGGGTTGGCTGTCGTTGTTCCAGTCTACGTATGCCAGGGACCAGAATACGGTCTTATAGCCCAGCTCCTGGGCCATGGCCAGGTTTTTCCTGGCTGTAGATGCCCTGAGGCGGCCGGTAGTAGCAGGGGAAGCTCCTGGCCGGTGACGTCCCGGTACAGATCCTCCACCTCCTTGAGCTCCTGGGAGAAGGTGGCTTTGTCCCCAATTTTGGACATGTCGTAGTGGTGGGCGGTGTGGTTGCCCACGGTATGCCCTTCCTCCACCATTCGTTTGACCAGCTCCGGGTTGCGCTCCAGGTAGTTGCCCACCAGGAAGAAGGCGGCAGGAACCTGATGGTCCTTGAGCACATCCAGAATCTGAGCGGTACAGCCGTTTTTCATACCCAGCGTCAAAGGTCAGGTACAGCACCGGCTGCCCCGTGTCCCCCAGGTAGGCGGCGTCATACTGGGCCAGAGCCTCCTGGGAGGCGCTCCCACCGGCGCCTGCCCCTGGGCCTGGAAGCTGAGCCCCAGGAGCCGGTCTCCACCGCCCGGGAGGGGCGCGTAGAGCAGCAAAGACACCACAGCCAGAGCCACGGCGCAAAAGCAAATCACAGAATCCCGTTTTCTCATAAAAATCACCCCGGTCAAGCCTATGCGGCCTGACCGGGAAGATGTGTGATTTTGTGGACCGGCTGGCCCGGGCCAGGGCCCCCAGGAAGAAATAAAAAGAGGGGGCTCACCAGGCTTTTGACTGATGCCAAACAGGGCGTGTATGGCATACCCCAGGGCAGGTAGCAGCAGGGGCAAGATCCCGGCGTCCAGACGCCGGGCCGCTGGCAGGGAGCACAGAGGCCAGCAGCCCCAGAAACAGGAGCATACTGGGCAGACCCGTGTTCACCCACAGATTCAAATATTCGCAATGGGCGGCGTCCACACTGGTTCTGCGCACCTGGCCACCCGGCAGCTCCCGGGTGAAAACCAGGCGGGAACGGAGCTGATAGGTATCCGGCCCACCACCCAGTAGCGGCAGCTCCCGGCCCATGTCCAGGGCCTCTTGCCAAATGGCAATGCGGCTGGAGCCCAGGGTGGGCGGCGGATTGCCATGGAGCAGCTGCGACAGGCTCTGTAACGGTTCCTGCTGACCGGTATAGCCGTAGAGCGCCCCCAGGACCACCAGAACCACCAGGAGCGCTGCCAGCGTCAGAGCCAGAGCGGTTTTGGGAAATCTCCTCCCCTCTGGCAGCCGCCGCAGAACCATGGCCGCTGTCAGCCCCAGAAGGACCGCCGCCAGAAGCAGCCAGGACGTCCGGTCCCAGGAGAAAAACCAGGTGACCGTACCGCTGTGATACCGGGATCCCAGAGCGGACCTTCCCAGGCCGCCCAGGGCCAGCAGGGCCAAGATCTCCCCCATCCGCCGGATCCCCAGGCCCTTGACCAGGCACAGGGGCAGGCAGAGAGCCAGACAGCCCAGGACCGCCACCGGACCGGCCGCCACCTCACTGAGCAGCAGCGCGCACCAGGCCGCTTCACCGGCAAGCAGGTATAAAAACCGGATCCGGCGGCGGGATACGGCGTATGCGCCCCACAGAAACAGGCACGCCATGGTAAGATATGCCGACAGCAGGTCGGAGTTTCCGATGGTGCCCAAATACTCTCCACTGTACCGCAGGCCCCGGTCATGGAATCCCAGGCCCTGGGGGTACAATCCCAGGGGTTGTACCCCAAAAATGGACCAGGACCAGGGCAGCGACCAAGAGCGCCGCCACAGAAGCGCCCCCCGGCATGCAGGGCCCCCGGCGCTGCCCAGCAGGCCGCAGCGGCAAACACAGCCAGATACAGGGCCAAGGTCAGAAAGCCCTCATTCCGGCGGTTCCCCAGCCAGGCCGTGCCGGGATATGCAGAAGCCACGGCGGACAGGTAAAACAGTACCAAAAGTCCCGCAGCGAAGCAAAAGGGCAACCGCTGAGACCAGGTGCAGCCGCAGCCGGGCGCCTGTTTCCCACCGCCACAGCGCCATGGGCGCCAGTGCCAGGAGAAAGAGCCCAGTCGCCCAGAGAAACAGCCGGTGCTTGGGCAGGACGATGCCAGCGTACCCATCGGAGGGGACCCAGAGGATGAACACCGTGAGAAGAAACAGGCCGTACGTCCCGGTCCACCCCTCCGGCGTGGCAAGAATCCGCAGCTTGGACAGGGGCTTGCTTCATACCGGCTCTCCTGCAGGCGCAGTTTGGAGGAAGGCTTCAATTTCCCCCGGTGGCGCTGACGCTGCCCTGGACAAAATGGGGCTTCCCACCGCCCCTCCCCCTGAGAGACTGGTTCAGAGCCTGTCCAAAGGGCTGTAAGCCGCCATTGGGTGAAGAGATGGCATATCGATACCCCGCGTCATCAGAGCCCGAGAAAGCGCAGCAGCGGCCCCCACAGACATTCCCCACCGCATCCGCCAGCCGGCGCAGACTGTCGGGAGGCAGCTGCTCTTCAAAGAGGGTCACATCCCCGACCCCTGCCAGGGAATCCGCCATGGCGGCAAAGCAGCGGGCCTCCAGGCCAGCCGCCCGGACCTTGGCAGCCTCCAGGGCCTCGGCGGCGCGCTGGGCGGCAGCGCCGGTCTCCAGCGGCTTGGCGGAGAAGGTCTGACCCACCATACGGTTCTGGGCATACACCTGGGAGAGGTAGTCCAGCGCCCGGCGGCCACAGACCATCTCCATCCGCACCCCCTGATGGAACCGGGACCAGGACAGGAGCTTCAGAAGGCCGATTTCCCCGGTTCGCACCACATGGGTGCCACAGCAGGCACACAGGTCCAGCCCAGGGAACTCCACCAGCCGCACAAGTCCCTCCAAAGGCCGCTTGCTGCGGTAGGGTAGCCCCTCCAGTTCCCGGCCCTGGGCAAACCAGGTCTTTACAGGGAGGTCTCTCCAGATGGCCTCGTTCACAGCCGCCTCCAGACCGGGCAGGTCTTCCTGGGGGATGACGCCGTCAAAGTCGATGGTGGTGACGCCGGCTCCCATATGAAATCCCACGTTGTGAAACCCGTACCGGCTGTGGATCAGGCCGGAGAGCATGTGCTCCCCGGAATCTTTGCTGCATCAGGTCGAACCGCCGGGGCCAATCGATCTGGCCGGCCACGGTCTGGCCCACCGGCAGCGGGCGGTCGCAGCGGTGTACGATGACGCCATCTCGCTCCTCCACCGCCAGAACCTGGGCGTCTGCCAGGGGAGCCCAAGTCCCAGGGCTGTCCGCCGCCTTCGGGATAAAATGCCGTCTGGTCCAGGCAAACGGCCCAGCCTCCGGCTGCCGGACGGCATTGCGTGACCTGCGCGGTGAAGTGACACAGATGGGAATCCTGGTAAAAAAGCGCGGGAGTCCATGAAATGCTCCTTCCTGCATCCCCTATACAGGGATGCACAAAAATTACTTCCTATTATAGGGCCAAGTACCCCGGGACGCAAGGCAGATTTCGCCCATTTTCCAAACCACCCCGCACAAGCCCACTGACAGCGCCGCAAGACGGTCCTGCCGCCAGCCTGTGGCGGCCCTTGCCCCGGAAGCGGGCAGCGCCCTGACGGGGTTGTCCCAATCCGGTTTTGAGACAGACCCGTGCAAGGCGCTTCCGTCTTACATGCTTACTTTTCCATCTTTTGCTCCCGCAAATACTCGTGCAGCATACAAAGAAAGTCTCCTGACGTAGGCGGCTGTGTAATCGTTCGATGGGCGATTTGCGAGAAATACTCGGATTTGCCTCCCACGCCTTGGCGATGGAGCTGCGGATGTTACGCTCGACGCGGGTCCGGGTGTTGCCACAGCGTGCCGCAGTGGCGGCATACAGGCCCCCCATCAAACGCCTCAACAACGTCTCGTCCTCTTCTACCAACTCCATAGCCGTCCAGATGCAATCGTAGCCTTCCTGGCACTTGTAGATGCCGAGGCGAAATAATAGACCCTCAAGCTTATCCACGATATTTCACGACTCCCTTTATTTGTAAAATTTCGTGAAACTATATTACCACATATAGCGATCCCGTTCACAATTTCAAGGAAAATCGACAAAAACCAGGAAAAAAAAAAAGCGGAAAAGCGCGAACTGCTCCGGCATCCTTCTATGATGCCCAGAGCGACCAACTCTATCTTTAGTTTACTTCTCTTTGATAAATTACCAATTTCTCCTTCCAGGCATCTATGAGGGTATAGCCATGGGATTCCAAAAGCTGCACCAGATTTTGATACCCATTGGCTCCACTAGCTTCAAAGGACGTATAGCTCCTGGAATCCTCCGTATCCAGAACCACATACTGGGTGCTGAGCAGGTGCTCCTGGGAACAGTAACGCACGTCATACAGCACCTCCCGCTGGGAGAGGGGCGTGGTGTAGAAGGTGGTGGCAGCCACAGGGGCATCCTCCGGAATCTGGCTGAGGAATTCCCCGATCTGGGCGTACTCCGCCCGGTGATTCCAATATTGTTTTGAATATGCTGCAGCCACTGGCGCCACCCTGGAGGCAAAGCAGCTCCCCGCAATGACCACGGCCAGTCCTAGGGGGCGTACCGGGTCAGGGCCCTCCCAGACGTCCCATGGGCCAGGTCCGCCAGATTGACCACCGTCAGGTACATCAAGCAGGCAGTGGATCCATAGGTGTACTGGAAAAAGATATCGTGCTGGTATGGATAGTCCGACATCAGGTTCATCAGGATGTATGGAATTAGCAGAATATATCGCTCATATTTCCTGGTCCACAGGGGCATCCCCAGCAAAGGAAGGAGCGTCAGCGCCAAAAACGGCAGCTTCTCCGGATCCATACACTCGTAGATCAGCTTCATCGGGGACAGCGGCACTGCCAGAATCACGGTAAACAGGGATCCAGACCCCTGATATAAGAAATTTTGATACCGGTATGTCATAACGCCGTCACCATACCGCTCCAGGTACGCGGTCACCAGGAAAAACCAGACCAAGGCGCCGGCCAACAGCATCCCGCCGGTGGTGAGCCCCCACCGGTTGCGCCCCGCGCCCATGCCCGCAGGATCAGCCAGAGGGCCACAACCGCCACGTACACCGCCGCATCCTCTTTGACCAACAGCGTCAGGCCTCCGGCGAGAAGGGCCACCCACCGTTTCTCCCTGTCAATCCCATAAAACATCCACAGGATGAGGGGCGTCAGAAAGGCGTTTTCATGAATGTCATAGCTGGCGCCGCCGGCATATGCCGGGAACAGGAGTAAAAGCAGGCACATCCCGGCGCTGGCAAGGGAGGGCAAGCCATGCCGCCTGCAAAGCTTCCACAGGGGGATGACCGCAGACGCCAGCACGGCCGCCTGCAGCACCTGAAGGGTCACGGGCCTGGGGCAGATCCAGTAAAAGGGCAAAAGCAGATAATAAATCGGGGGAAACATGAACCGCAAAATGAGAGAGCGCACCGTCCCGCTCCACTGTGGTCACAGGAAGGCCGGTGGTCCGCATCTGATGGAACATCTGGGAAAAAATCCCGAAGTCATACGTCGGCGCTCGATAGGCCAGCACCCGGCACCCCGTCCAAAGGCTCACAAATGCAAAAAACGCAAGGGCAAACCCAGCCGTCAGGATCCGGCCCGCCCGGTCGCCTCCCTCTGCCGGCGCGGCCGCCGTTTCTGTGCGGCGCCAACCACGCCAGGCATACACACCCAGAATGGCCAGAATCACCAGACACCCCAGGAGGTAGCCGGGTGTCAAAGACGCGCACAGAGACATCGCAACCAAAATGCCGAACACCCCAAACATGGCCCACCGCTCTGCCTGCACCGTGTCAAACCGCCAGGCCAGGCAGAACAGCAGCCCAAATACAGCCGCCGTCAGGCCCAGTAGCAGCCATACCGACTGGGCGGCCAGGCCCTCCAGCCCCTCCAGGCTACGGTTCCCCGGCGACAAACAGAGGTACTGCACCAGGACAGCGGTCAGCCAGCTCAAAAGCATGCGCCTGCATACGTCTCCCACCGTCCACGAGGCCCTTTGCGTGGCATTGGAATTTCTCATCATAGACTCCCTCCCGGCTACAGGCGCTGCGGGCTCCTGCATCATCATGTTGCCTAGCTTATACCACATTCTCCCGCGAAATGCAAGTGCCTTTCCGGCCCTCCCACTGGGGCGCATTCAGATGCAGGCAAACAGAATTTGGGCGGAGCGGTAGGGGGACGGTTTTGACTGTTGCGCCTGGCAAGGGGAACTTTACGGAAGGCGGAAGGTGGTGCAAGCGGAGCGGTCAAGACCGCTCCCTACGTATACGCCATGCTTTACCCGGCACCGCTGCCAGCTCTAGGGGCCTGTTGGCCCTGTGCTGTACGCCTATGGGCCTCACGCAAGCAATGCCCTTTGAAAACTGTGGCAAATGTGCTACAATAAACGCAACAACAGAAAGGAGCCTATGCGCTATGCCTTTGGAAACCCACCGGCTCATCCTCCGCCACTTTCTCCCCTCCGACGCCCCGGATTTGCAGGAAATTCTGGGGACTCCCAGACCATGACGTATCTGGAGGCGCCATATGGCCCGGAGAAAACCGCCCACTTTTTTACAAGAGTTCTGCATTACCAAACACGGCGCCTTGGCAGCTGTGGAAAAACGCTCTGGTAAAGTCATTGGATACCTGCTGTTTCACCCACTGGAGCAGGATATTTATGAAATGGGATGGATTTTTCACCGAAATTATTGGCGGCAAGGCTATGCATCGGAGGCCTGCCAACGGCTGATCCAATGGGGATTTTCAGACCGGATGGCCCACAAAATTCTAGCGGAAACCATCGATGCAGTCAAATCCGTGGGTCTGATGAAAAAACTTGGGATGCAAAGAAGAGGGCGTCCAGCGAAGCCAGACCAAAAACCGTCAGGGCGAGTGGACAGACCTGTACCTTTATGGGCCTCCGGGAGGACTGGGCGAAGCAGACGCACAACCCTTGTGCAAACGGCCCAACCATTTAAAGACAAACGTCTTACCATGTGCTGTCATCGCACCAGCGGCCCCCTGCCGCAACAGAAAGAACGGTCAAGGGCCCATACAAAAGGCCGCATGTTCCTGTTGGCGGGCCTGCATATCCGCTCAATGGGAACATTGTACGATTTCCTCCCATTTTCGGCAAATTTGTAATGCCTACCACGGGCGGACACATGGGTCCGCCCCTACGGTGGGCATGGAGGCTGTTTGGAAATTATCCCACATGTCATGCCCTTTGATTGCCCCGTTAGGCGGCAAATCTAAGGCCATTTTTACGATAACACCGCAGAATCTGCTTACGTATTACCTTGGTATCTCACCGTAGGGGCGGACCTATGTGTCCGCCCGGTGAGAACATCTTGCGGTTTTCTCCCATTTTGGGCGAATTCGTAATGCCTACCATGAGCGGACACATAGGTCCGCCACAACAGCGATCCGGAAATTGAATCAAACCGCAAAAAGTGCTGTCTCTTGTGATTCTGGCGAATCCACTTGAGACAGCACCTTTTCCTGTTCTGGCTTATCGCAGACCTTCGATGGAATCCACCGGCAGGGACAAAACCACCGTCTCCGCCGGGGTTTGCAGCCCCGCTTTCTCCGCAATGGTCTGCATAATGGGGACTTTATACTCCCCTTTGGCCAGGATGGCCACCAGCTCCTTTTCCTTCTGGAGCTGAATGCCCAGGAAGCGGTCCGCCTCCTGACTGCCCAGCATCCGGGCGTGGAGGAGGGTGCCTCCCGTGGCTCCGGCCAGGCGGGCAGCGGCCATAACCTCGTCGCTGCAGCCTCCATTGGTCAGCGCCAAAATCAGTTCAAAGTTTGCTTCTGCCATAGGCGGTTCACTCCTCTCCACAGCTTTTCCCTCCGTCCCCGGCTGAGCCACCGGGCAGACCGGGCGTTGATGCCGGACAGGGGTACCGTAAACAGAATCCCCTGGCCCGGCGCGTCATAAACAGGCGATCCCGAATCTCCTGGCGGAGGTGAGGGAGCAATGGCTCCGGGACCAGACTCAAAACGAGGGTTCGGCTGATCTCCAATGCCCAGCACCTGAAGCACCTCACTGGCTGCCGTGCCGGTGGCCGGCGCTGCCAGGGTGTAGAACGCCCCCTGGGCCGCGCAGATCTCGCCCACCTGCCGTTCCTTCCCCCGGCCCACGAAGGCGCCCAAGAGTGCAATCCGATGCAAATTATCCAAGCTCCTTCACCTCCCGGGTCAAATACATGGAGACGTCGTACTCCAAGATCTCGTCCGTCCCCTCCTCCAGCACAGCGGCATGGCGGCGGAGCTTCCGCCGGTAGCCCAGCCCCATCAGCTGAATGGTGATGAGCGGCGTCATGGCCACCAGCGCCACCACGCCGAAGGCGTCCAGCAAAATGGAACCGCCCAGCGCCTCGCAGGCTCCCATGGCAAAGGGCCAAAAAGCAGGAACGCCGCCGTCATGGGGCCGCTGGCCACGCCGCCGGAGTCAAAGGCAATGCCGGTAAACATAGGCGGCACCGCAAAGCTCAGCCCCATGGCCAGGGCATAGCCTGGCAAAATCACCGCGTATAGCGGGATGTGAAACAAAATCCGGGCCATGGCCAGGGCCACAGACACCGCCATACCAATGGACAGCGCGCGCCCCATGGCATGCTTACTGACTGCGCCGCCGGTTACGGTTTCCACCTGGGCGCAGAGCACGTGAACTGCCGGCTCCGCCTCCACAATGAACCAGCCCAGCAGGGCCCCCAGGGGATGAGCGACCAGCTGTACGCCGAGCTGCCCAACGCCTGCCCCAGCTGACGGCCTGCCGGGAGGAACCCCACATTGACGCCGGTGAGAAACAGCACCAAGCCCACCAGGGTATACACCAAACCCACCCCGATCCGGGCCAGGCCCTTGGGCTTAAAGCTTCGGGTGAGCAGCTGGAATACCAGGAACAGGCCGGCTATCGGAGCCAACGCTAGCAGGACCTCCTTGGCATAGTGAGGCAGTGCTTCCCAGAAGACCGCGGCCACGGCGCGGCTGTCCGGCACAACTGCCGTCTGGACGGTCTCGTAGCCCGCGCCATCCGGCCGGTACAGCAGGCCCAGAATCAAAACCGCCAGCACCGGCCCTACACTGGCCAGCGCCACCACGCCGAAGCTGTCCGCCTCACGCTCCGGGTCACCCCGGGCGGAGGAGAGGCCCAGGCCCAGGGCCATGATGAAGGGCACCGTAATGGGCCCTGTGGTCACGCCGCCTGCGTCAAAGGCCACTGCCAGCATATTCCGGGGAATGAAAAAAACTGAGAAGAATCACACCGGTATACAACACCAGCAGCACCCACCGGAGGGGCACCTTCCACACCGTCCGCACCACGGACACCACCAGAAACAGCCCGACTCCCCTGCCGCTACCGTCCAAATGAGCACGGGATCTGGAATGCCGGGCACCTGGGTGGCCAGCACCGTGAGGTCCGGCTCTGCCACCGTCACCAGCACTCCCACCAGGAAGAACACGGCTGCCATCAGGGATACCCGCTTGCTCCGAGCCAGTTTCCGGCCCAATGCCTCTCCCATGGGCATCATGGCCATGTCCGCCCCCAAGGTGAACAGGCCCATTCCCACCACCAGGAGCACCGCCCCCGCCAAAAACAGCAAAGAACGTCTCCAGGGGTACCGGCGACACCGTCATGGCCAGCAGCAAGATGATCAAGCTGACCGGCAGCACGCTGGAGAGGGCTTCGTGGGTCTTTTCCTTCAGCGCTTTGTTGATGATGACAATCCCTCCTTCTTCCTTTTGGATTTTCGATATGTACGAAGTATACAAGATATATTATATCACAGGCCCCCAGGGCTTTTTGTAAACAAATGGTGAAGCTTCACAAAAAGCAGTGCTTTTTCTTGCCTTTGTGCAGCAGGTTGTGTATAATGGAGGCGCCATTTCGGCTTTGGAGGTGCACCATGGACTATCACAATCTGGCGCTGTTCAGCGATCTGGATGGAACTCTGCTGGATAGCCAGCGGCAGGTCTCCAGGGAGAACCGGCAGGCGCTGGAGCATTTCATTGCAGGCGGCGGTCTCTTTGGGATCTCCACAGGCCGCGCCCCCTGAACGCCCTGGCGCTGCTTCCCGGCGTTCCCATCAACACCTGGTCCGTGGTCCTCAACGGCGCAGAAGCCTACCGGTACCAGACCGGCACCGTGGCCTTTCCCCGGGTCCTGCCCCAGCTGCGGGCTGCCGCCCTGGTGCAATGGGTCCTGGGCGGCTGCCCAGGACCCAAGTCTGTACTGTGCTCTGAAAGCCGCCTGTTTTCCTATCTCCCAGGGACTTGGCCAGACCCGGATTTCCTTCTCTCCCCACCAGCCCTGCACCTTTACCAATCTGGGCGCCGCCCTGGACTATCCCTGGCTCAAGATTTTGTTCGCCGCTCCCCGCCCGGACCTGGAGCATCTGGAGCAGTGGGCCACCGACTACGGAATTCTGGAGGTGATGGACCGGGTATACACCAGCCCCACCTACTTGGAGTTTCTGCCCCGGGGCGTTCACAAGGGCCGTTGCCTCCGGGATCTGCGCTGTCTGGACGTCCTAAAAAACCGGCGCATGATTGCCGTGGGAGACTATACCAACGATCTGGAGCTTCTCCGGGAAGCCGACGTCTCCATCGCCGTGGCCAATGCCTTGCCAGAGGTCCAGGCCGCTGCCGCATACCACACCCTCTCCCACAACCAAAGCGCCATCGCCCACATCATCCACGAAATCCTGCCCGTTATCTGATCGGATGGACACCACAAACGCGCCCTACCGCTTTCAAGCGCATTGGAAGCGGCAGGGCGCACGCTTTTGGAATCCCCAGGCGTTTTTCGATTAGATATGCAAAAAGTGCAGGAAAATTAAAAATGCGCTTGCAAATTTTGCAGTTCTGCTGTAGAATATAGGAAATTGTACACAAGGCTTCTTTGGCAACGCAGCAGAAATGCAGCATATTCATCAAAGAAATCCCTGCTGCCAGCCCAATATCGTCTTTGGTACAAAATGATTCAGAAGGAGAAGTGACACCATCATGAAAAAGCACGTATTTTCCCGACTTCTTTCCATGCTTCTGGTCCTGTCCCTGATTGCATCCTTTGCAGTTCCGGTTCAGGCCACCGGGCTCAGCTGGGAAAAGGTAGACCGTGCCGTTTCTGCGGATCTGGCTGACCGCCTGGTCCAGAATGAAACGGAGGAGCCTACCCACAGAGATACGGATATCGTCCGTGTCTCCATCGTCCTGGAGGAGAAGCCCACCATTCAAGCCGGCTATTCCACCATGGCCATTGCCCAGAATCACAAGGCAATGGCCTATCAGGAACGCCTGCAAGCCAGGCAGCAGGTCGTCGCCCAGAACATTTCCAGTCAGGTACTGGGGGAAGGCTCTGGACGTCGTCTGGAACCTGACCCTGGTGGGCAATCTCATCTCCGCCAACGTGCCCTATGGAAAACTGGAGGCCATTGCTCAGGTGGACGGCGTCAAGGACGTCTGCCTGGAGCAGCAGTATGCTCCCGCAGAAGCCGCCCGGTCTGAAAGACGTCGCCCAGCCACAGATGTATACCTCCGCCGGTATGATCGGCTCGGATACTGCCTGGCTGGAAGGCTATACCGGAGCCGGAAGCCGGATCGCAGTCATTGATACCGGCACAGATACGGATCACCAGTCCTTCCAAGCAGAGGCATTTGTCCACGCTCTGGAGGAAAATGCCAGCCAGGCCGGCATGTCCTACGCCGACTACATAGAAACGCTGGACCTGCTGGACGAGGAGGAAATCGCTTCCCTCCTGGACAAGCTCCACATTCACGAAAAAGAGTCCCAAGCTGACTGCCAAGGACCTGTATTTCAACGAAAAGCTGGCCCTGGGCTACAACTATGTGGATTCCAGCCTGAATATCACCCATGACTACGACAGCCAGGGAGAGCACGGCTCTCATGTGGCCGGTATTTCCACCGCCAACCGGTTCCTGAAGCAGAATGGCGCTTTGTCTCCGCAGCAGAGACGGTCAACGTCTGCGGTGTGGCGCCGGACGCACAGCTTCTCACCATGAAGGTCTTTGGCCAGAATGGGGGAGCATTTGAATCCGACTATATGGTCGCCATTGAGGACGCCATCCTACTGGGCGCCGATGCCATCAACTTGTCCCTGGGCTCTTCCGCGCCGGGCATGTCCACCAACAAGACCTATGCGTCCCTGTTGGACAGCCTCCAGGAGACCGACACCGTTGTCGTCATGTCCGCCGGAAACTCCGGCTCTTGGGCCGACGCTGCTACAACCAATGGATATTTGTACAACGACGGCGTGAGCATGGACACCGTTGGCTCCCCGGCCTCTTACACCAACTCCCTGTCCGTTGCTTCCGTCAACAACCGGGGCTCCGTTGGTAAGTACTTCACCGTAGGTGAGCAGTCCGTGGTCTACGACGAAAGCGCCGGTTATCAGAACGCCCCCATGGCGTCCCTGGATACCAGCGCCGATCAGACCGGCACCGTACTGCCTTATATCCTGATCGACGGGTTTGGGACTGCGGAGGATTACCAGGGGCTGGACCTCACTGGTAAGGTCGTCTTCTGTTCCCGGGGCAGCACCTCCTTCTTTGAAAAGGCCAACGTGGCCGCTTCGCTGGGGGGCAGCGGCCACCGTGATTTACAATAACACCGCCGGCGTCATCCATATGGATCTGAGCGGCTATCTCTACACCGCCCCCTGCGTCTCCATCCTGCAAAGTGAAGGTGCGCCATCCGGGCGGCATCCACTGCCGCCACCACCGACGCAGGCCTTCCTATTACACCGGTGAGATGACCGTCTATGGCAAAAACGGCGTCAGCATCGACCCCTCTGCGTATTACACCATGAGCGACTTCAGCTCCTGGGGGGTACCCGGAGATCTGAGCCTGAAGCCTGAAATCACTGCGCCCGGCGGCAATATTTACTCCGTCAACGGCCTTGTACCCGGCGGTACCGCCTATGAGACCATGTCCGGCACCTCTATGGCGGCACCTCAGGTGGCCGGCCTGACGGCTCTGGTGGCGCAATACATCCGGGAAACCGGTTTGGCGGAAAAGACTGGCTGCAACGTCCGCACCTTAGCCCAGAGTCTTTTGATGTCCACCGCCCCAGCCCCTGTACGAAGAGGCCTCCGGCGGCAATTATTACTCCATCCTAAAGCAGGGCGCCGGCCTGGCCCGGGTGGACCACGTCATTGCCGCAGAGTCCTTGCTTATGGTAGAGGGTCAGCCCGACGGCAAGGTGAAGGTTGAACTGGGAGATGATCCGGCGCGCACCGGCGTATACCGTTTTGCTTTTTACCATCCGCAACCTCACCAATCGGCCTCTGGACTATGCCCTCAGCGCCGATCTGTTCACCCAAGACGTGTTTGCCAATGGCGAGACCTTGTACATGGATACCTGGACAAAGAGTCTATCTGCAAGCACCAGCTTTATCGCCGATGGACTTCCCGTTGTCCCGGCAGCCGATTTGGCCGCTTTTGATCTGAACGGCGACGGCCAGGTGAACGAAGCGGACGCCAACACCCTGCTGGAGTATCTGCTGGGTAACGCTCTGAGCTTCACGGCTCCGGCGATGTCAATGGCGATGGCCAGGTGAACACCTACGACGCCCACGTGCTCCTGGCACTGTTGGAGGGCAACACCTGCATCACAGTCCCCTGCCGACGGTCAGGTGAACGTGGAAGTGACCATGACCCTTTCCCAAGCGGCGAAGGACTACCTGAATACCGCCTCCCCGAAAGGCGCTTACGTGGAAGCCTTTGTTTACGCCACACCTGTGGCCAGTGAAGAAGGCGCCCAGGGCGTAACGCACTCCATTCCCGTACTGGGCTTCTACGGCAGCTGGACAGATCCTTCCATGTATGACGTCAGCTCTCCCTTAGAGAAGCAATACGGTGCGGATACCCGGACGCCTTATTTGTACGCCAACAACAACAGCTTCACCGTAGCCTACGGCGGCGGTCAAGAGGAGTACTATTTCGGCGGGAACCCCATTGTGGCGGATGATGCGTATATCCCAAGCCGGAACGCCTTCAACAACCAAAATGGAGATACCATCAGCCGTCTGTTGTACGCCCAGATTCGGAACGCCGGAAGCGGCAAATTCACCATCCGCAACCTGGAAACCGGAGAGGTCTACGCAGAAAGCGCCCTGACCAGCAACAGCCTTGGCGGTGCATACTTCCATACCAACGAGGGAGATGGTACAACACCGAGAAGACACTCCGGGTCAAATGGAGCGGGCAAGACGCCCAGGGTCAGCCCCTGCCGGAAGGCACGAAAGTTGTCCTCTCCCCTGGCTCTGGCCCCGGAATACTATCGCGATGACCAGGGCGCCTATCGCTGGGAAGATCTGAGCCAAGGCGCCTACATCACCCAGGAGGTTACCATTGACAATACCGCGCCTGTGGCTTCCGACATCTCCCTGAATCTTCTGGACAGCCGCGAACTGAAGGTAACTGCCTCTGATAACCAATATGTGGTCGCCATTGCTTTGCTGAGCCCCAGCGGCTCCAGAATATACCGAGCAACTGCGGCCAACCAGTCGGAACCAGGTACCGCTGTGGAGACCCGCCTGTCCCTGGAGGGAGTTCCCTCCCAATTCCTGGTGGCGGTGTATGACTACGCCATGAACGTCTCTACCTACCGTGTGGATCTGGGCGGGCAGCAGGCGGACAACCGGCCCTATTTCACAGCCATCAACCGGACAACCCTGGACGATGCCTACCGTCTTGGTTGGATGGGCTTTGACGCAGACGAGAATACGGAAACGACGTATCTGGGCTTCATGGACTGCGAGCCTTCCAGAGCGGCGGAATATGTAGACGGCTATGTGTTCTTTATTTCCAACGACAACGGCTTCTACGTGGCGAATGACGAAGACTTAAGCGATTCCCGGCGTCTGGCAACGCTGACCTGCGGAGACCTGAGCCTGACGAACTTTATCGATCTGGCCTATAGTCCCTCCGACGGACAGCTGTATGGCCTCTTCTACGCCAATGACAACCGCCTCTCCACCCCATATTTGTGCACCATTGACATGTTTATGGGGACCACCACCCTAATTGGCGAGATGGCCATCGACGCCAATAACTTAGCGGTGGGAACTGTACCATCTACAATGGCAATTCCCTCTATACCTATACTGCAGAAAGTTACCGGACACCGACCCTGGTGGGCAGACCGGCAGGCTATGCCACCAAAGTTGTGAACTCTATGGCCTGGGATCACAATACCGACAAACTCTACTGGGCTTGTAGCTACTTCCTGGAGTTGAATCCGGAGACCGCAGAGCCGACACTGGTCCGGTATCTTACGGTCTCCAGCGCAGGCCTGTACATCCGGCCGCAGGAAAAAGGGTTCCATCTTTGCCCCCACAGATCAGGTCACCAGCGTGGAGCTGGACCGGACACAAACCCGGACCTTGCCCGGCAATGCCGTGCAGCTGACCGCCACAGTCTGGCCCTGGACGGTCAGCAAAGAATGCTGTCACATGGACCAGCTCCAATCCGGCCATTGCCACCGTCAACAGCAACGGCCAGGTGACTGGCGTAACCGAAGGCGCCGCCACCATTACCGCAGCCTCGGTTCTGGATCCCAGCAAATCTGCAAGTTGTGTCGTCGAGGTTACCAAGTTGGAGCGGGACCTGAACGCTGTGATATGGGATGAGGACGGCAAGGTCTGGTGGAGCACGTTCAACACCAACGGTTTGCCGGATTATACCAAGTTAACCGACACCCCCGCCAGCGAACCCATTGCAGCCCGTAACCTATGGCGATGACGGAACGCTGTACGCGCCTCTCTGGATACCTCCACCATGACCTCTCCAACCTCTACACCCGTCAACCCGGATACCTTTGAAACCACTTTGGTTGGCGGTACCAACGACATCGGATATGTGGATCAACCGCCGCCCCTGGCTGCCGCTATCTTCTGGCTGTGTATGGACCATACATTGTGCTGGTGGACCCCGCTACCGGCAGCTGGACTGGATACTTCGACTGGAGCGATGGACTGCAGGGTAGCAACCTGGTGGGAATCGCCTACTACGCCACCGAGTACAATGAAACCTACCAAGCTTTCATGGATATGTTCCTGGTCGTCGATGATATGGGCAATATCTATTTTGATGCAGTCATGCCGTATCAAGGCCAATTCGTCTATTTCCAGGGTCCCAACGAAGGCAAAATCGGCAGCTTCGGCCGGGAAACGGAAACACCCTATTTCAACTCCCTGTATTTCGACGGAGAGTACGCATACTGGAGCCTGTTTTCAGAGCAGGCAAATCAAGTAGATCTCCTGGCCTGGGACTCTGAGGGCAGCGAAGAGGTCTTCCAGTTGGGCTCTTTCCAAGAAGGCGTATGGCCCGCCGGCGGCCTGTTTGTTCAGAACACCACCCCCGGCTTTGGCTGGTCCTCTAACAAGCGCGTGGTCTCCACACAGATTGCAGGCCAGTCCTCCACCGCTCCCATGGCCGTATCGCATAAACCGGCTGCAGGTGGCAGGTTGCAGACAATCCCAACTATGACAGCAGAAACAGCCCGTCCTGTAGAGCACGGTGCAACGCAACAGGCCGCTCCCAACACCGTAGATGTCATCCTGCAGGCAGAAGAGGCGGCTGTCAGCGGCCGTACTACAATCTCTTACAATACAGACGAATTGACGCTGATCGGTGTTACCGGCCTTGTCCAGGCATTTGCCAGCACCAGCAGCGACGGAGTCGTGGAAATTGCCTATGCCGCCTCTACCCAACTGTCTGGCGACCAAAACTTGGCGCGTCTCACCTTCCAGCCTGCGGAACATGCCACAGGCAGCACGGAACTCACCGTCCAGACCACGGAGCGAGATGGTCAGCCTGCAGAGAACACTCAGGTGATCCAGGTAGAGCTTGCCCACACCTGCTATGCCAAGGACTTCCTGGATGTAGACCTGGATCAGTGGTACCATGAGCCGATTGACTTTGTGGTATCTCAAGGCCTGATGCAGGGCATCGGTGGAAACCGCTTCCAGCCTGATGCCAATATGACCCGGGGCCAGTTGGTCACAGTGCTTCACCGCCTGGCGGGCGAGCCTTCCGCCACAGCCAAGGCCCCCTTCTCCGACGTAACAGCGGAGAAGTTCTACAGCGAGGCAGTCGCCTGGGCCTATGAAAATGAGATTGCAATGGGCATGACCAGTGATCGGTTTGTGCCAAACGGCCCTGTCACACGGGAGCAGGCGGCCACCTTCCTGGCCCGTTACGCCAGATGGTCCGGGGTGGAAGTGACGGTTTCGGGTAATCTGAACGGCTACACCGATGCCAGCTCTGTGAGCCCCTATGCTCTGGAGGCCATGACCTGGGCCGTAGAAAACGGCATCATTCAGGGCGTGACCGACACATCCCTGGCGCCTAGAGGCACCGCAACCCGTGCGCAGGTTGCCACCATCTTCATGCGCTACTGTCAGAAATTCGCATAAGTCCCACGAAAAGGGCATGCTGCAAAACATTTCGTTTTACAGCATGCGCCCTTTTCATTCCGTTTTACCGTCGCAAAGGTATGACCCCCTATCCCCGCTGCGCCGGTCTGCCGGAGTCGTAAAGCTTTACAAGATATTTTCCATAAATCTCATCACAATCATGGCAAACTGCGCCCGGCTGGCAGTCCCTTTAGGGTTTAATGTGCCATCCATACCGCAGATCAGGCCGACTTCCACTGCCCAGGCCATGGCTTCCTCGGCGTAAGGGCTGACCCGTTCCACATCCGGGAAGTCCGGCTCCGTCTTTGCACGGACGTCTACCCCCTTTATAGGCTGCATAACGGGCCAACATCGTAACCATCTGCTCCCGGGTGATCATCCCATTGGGGGCATAGTGGGTTCCATCCATGCCCTTCACAATCTGATGTTCCGCTGCACAGATCACCGCCTGGGTGTAGTATTGGTCTTTGGGAACGTCTACAAAGGAGAGTTCTGTCCCGGTCTCCGGCTCACCTTCCATCCGGTAGAGAATCGTCACAGCCTGGGCCCGGGTGAGGCTGCTGCCGGGGGCAAACCGGGTGGCGCTGATCCCCTTCATATAGCCCCCCGAGCAATGACAAAATCTGTGGCTTCATGGTACCAGGCATCCAACGCCAAATCCTCAAAGGCGCTGGAAGGACAATGCCGCTTGTGGGGACCGACTTCCATCTGCTCCCGGTAACCGGGCTTCGCCTCATTGGTCTCCTGATGGAGCACGGTGACCGCTGTGCTGGTCTCATCGTTCCGCACAAAGGTCAATGTCGCCACAGCTTTGCCAGCCTCCACAGCCTGCAGCCCGGCGTAGGCCAGCTTCACCGTCCCCTCGCCCTGGGCAACCGCATGATAGGGGGCGCGAGCCACCTGCACATCGGTCAGCATCATTTCTGCTCCATCGTACTCCACTGTGAGTAGCCCATTGGTGGAGGCCACATCCAACCCCTCGGCGTCCTTGGCGGTCAGGGTCAGGGTGACCGCTCTGCCATCCGCGGAAACAGTCGGCTTGGATTGGCATTCCACCGTCCCCGGGCAGGCATGCAGATGCCATCCATCTTCGTCTGCTCCAGCGCATGCTCTTCCGCCTGGAGCCCGGCAGTTGGCTTCAGCACCGAAAGGGACTCTGCCGGGATGCCGTCTGCCCCATCATGGGTACAAACCTGATACAGCGCCGCCGGCCAAACGCCGTCCCCCCATGTCCGCCACACGGCGGGCCCGGAAATAATATTCCTTATTGCTGCTCTGCATCAACTGCAACACATAAATCTCGTTGGTTGTGCCGGTAAAATAGGAGAAAAACAGCGTGCTTTGCCATCCTCGGACAGAACCAGAGAACCGTCTTTGCCCCACTTTCTGTGGGATAGTCCAGCCCCGTCAGGGTAGAGGAATAGACACTGTAGCTGATTCTGCCGGTACCATCATACCAGAAGGTCCAGACGCTTCCAGTATCATCCAAGGCATACAGGAAGTCACACTCGGTACCTTTGTCGTCGGTACCCATGCCGCCGGAGGCAATCGCAACAAACTTACTTGCACCGGTGTACTGGTTCAGAACGCCGGTTAGGTTCCAACCACTGTTGAAAGTATTGGTCAGGGGATCGTTGGGACCCAGGAGGTAGGCGCCATAGACGCCCATGGCCAGGGGCTGTCCGCAGTGGCAAAGACCTCCAGCATCGCCATGTCCTGCAAGGCGCCGCCAAAGGCACTGACCCCGGTAGATGTATCCAGTTTCTCTCCGTGACCGGGTCAACGCGATACATGACGCTGTTCCTATTCTGCACATACAGGGCTTGGTTCGGCACACTATAGGCTGCAGCAGCTAAGTCGGACGGCAAGGCGGGACCGGCAGTCCAAGTCTCATCTGTATCTAAGTTCCAGGTAAACAGCTGGGGGGTTCCCATCCCGATCCTGGGCAGCGCCCTTCAGGGTTACATCTACGGTCTTTACCGTGACTTCGCAGGTTGCAGATTTCGTGGGGTCGGCAACTGCGGTGGCCGTAATGGTGCAATTGCCCAAAGAATGGGCTGTTACAGCCCCCGGTCATTGACCGTTGCAACGGATTCGTCCGAGGTGGTCCAGGTGACGCTGTGATCTGCCTCCCAAGGGGTCACCGTGGCGGTGAGCCTTTCCGTGCTTGCCCACCAGCATCTCCAGGGAAGTGGCGTCCAGAGAAACCTGAAGTTCGTCCCGGTTCAGCAGCAGACAGCTGACGTTGGGGAACGCCTCATAGTCAAAGCGGCCTACGGTCTCGGCGGTCTTTGCCGCAGGATCGACCTTCACCAGCACATGCTCCACTGTTTCATAAGCCGGCGGCGCATCGTGCTCCACGAAGAAGTAGAATTCCCCTGATCCCATACCATGGGAATGAAGTGCAGGGGTTATCCCGGTCACTGTTGACGGTCATACGTGGAGAGGGCCAAATATAGCCGGTGTCAAAGACCAACTCAAAGCGGTTGCCAAAGCCCTCTTCCGTAGTAGATACGCGGTAAAGCTCCAGAGAATGGCTCTGAACATCTTCTGCCAATGCGTAGAGATTGCCCACACCATCGTCCGTCAGTCCATAGACCTGCAAGCTTTTGCCTGCTGCATCCGTGATGCCGATGGTCTTTTCCGGCGTCAAATCCGTGATCTGACCTGTGCGTGGATCCACCTCTGCAATGTGGGAGATATACTTCCAGCCGCCCCACATCCAGTACAGAGAGTAGACTGCATACAGCTTACCACTGGTTTCGTCATAAGTCATGTCTGTAAAAACAACTTTGTTGATCATTCCCTCATCCGGATTCTCCTGGACCACGGGTTCTCCCAGAGGCACCGGGGCCGCCGTCAAGTCACCGCAGCCGAAGCAATACAGCTGGCCATTGTCATCCATGGCGTATAGATGATCCCCCGATAAACTCCGCCGCCGTAAATACATAGTCTGCCCCAGCCAGCGCGGTCACATCGCCGTTGACGGCTTCATCAAAGCCAATCCAGCCTGCATTGTCCCAATACCAATTGTCATTGGGCAGCAGATAGAAGGCCATGAACTTGGTATCCACAGTATCAGCCCCCACCCAGTTTTATCTTATAGGTGGTGGTGTTCATGGCATAGTCATAGACCTGGAGCAGAAGCCGCTCCCCCCCTTCACTTTGGTGCATGTCCAGGGTGTAGGTAAGCGTTTCACCAGGCTTTGCTTCCTGCTTGGCGCCGACATTCGTCAGCACCTGCGTACCGGCCGCGTTATATACAGAACCACGCCAGCCACATACTGATTGTCCCGTGCCGTAACCTGGAGGCTGTCGCCGGTCAGACTCAGCGACACATCCTCCAGCGTGGGCGCCGTATTGTCAATGACCACGGGCATCCGCATAGAAGCTCCCTCACCCAGGGCATTCCAGTTCACCTGCCCTGTCGCATCCACGTACAGCTCCGGGGCCATGGTGAGGGCCAGTTCTATTTGCGTCCCTTCTTCCAGACCGGAAGGGGTATAATTCGGCTTGATGGAATACCCGGTGTTCTGCCACACGGCCTGATTGGTATGGTAAAACGCAGCATCCATTTTTCCGGTATTCATCTCGTGGATCGTCTTCCCGTCCTGGGTAACTGTAAATCGAGAAGCAGCCGCATTGCGAATCAGAGCAAAGTTCCAAATGCTGATCTGATCTCCACGCTCGCCATTGATAGCATTGCGCTCTGGCATATACGTCTCGTCTGCCACAATGGGATTGCCGCCGAAGTAGTAGTTCTTCCCAGGCTGGTCGGCATAGCGAATGGCCGGCGTATTGGCGAAAAAGGCTTTGTCCCCCTGTAGCCGCCGCCAGGTACGGAATCCGCTCCTCTTCCCCAGACTGGAAGGTCGTGTAGCTACCTACATCGAACATGGAAGCATCCGTCCAGTTGCCATAGAAGCCCAGCACGGGATGGAATGGACCGTGCCCTCCACCCCTTCCGCCGTGGGAAGCTGCTGGGCGTAGAGGTAGCCCTCCACATAAGCGCCGGCAGAATACGCTTCATTCAACCTGGTTTTCTGGGCCTGGGTGAGTGCCAATTCCACCTGGATCTCTGCCCGGCCGCCAGCGGGCAAGGTCATAACACCGGAGTTCAGCGCCCGCAGGAGCAAATATGCGTCATAGCTGGTCACAGCGCCGTCACCATCCAGGTCCCCATGTGGCTCGTTGGAAATCTCCGCCCGCTTGCCAACCACATAATCCAACAGAGCCTGCACATCATCGGCATTGACCAGGGCATTCCCGTCAAAATCCATGTCAGCCATGTGTTCCACCGGGGTCAGTGTTTGGCCGTTCACCGTCCATTTCACATCTGCCTGCAGCATCGTGGTGCAGGTGTCCATGTACAGGACCTCATCCTCGCCTGCAAACAAATCCTGGGTAAACAGGTCGGCAGACAGGGTGAATGGCTGTTCTGTATCCGTCAGATTGTGGAGCGTAAACGAGAAGCGATAGACGCCTTCCCGCGCCGGGTCGTCGCCCAGCTCCGCTTTTTGACCTTACCATCGGCATAGGCGATGGTGGCATCCCTCATTCATCCGGATGTAGGATTGGGCCGCAATGGCTTTGTTGACATCGGCCAGGCCAGCGCCCTGCTTCAGGACGGACCAATACTGCCCGTGGGAGGCCTCCTCCCGAAGGGGCACCGCCGTGGACATCAAGAGGCTCTGGCTGAGGGCCCGGACGGTCATCCCGGACTTCTCGTCCAGCCCCGCCTGACGAATGTACTGGGCCACAAGGGCCGCCATGCCGGCCACCTGGGGCTGCCATGGAGGTACCGGACATCACCTCATAGGCCTCGCCACCGGCAACGGCGCCGTTGACCGAATAGATGGAACCGCCGGGGCCGTGAGCTCCGGCTTCAGCTCCAGCGTACCGGGAACGCCCCAGGAGGAGAAGTCACTCATGGTGTAGTATTCCAGATCATGGATGGCGCTGTCCACTTCGCCGGAAATGGTGAGGGGGTGCCGGTGCGGTACAGTTCCTGACCCCCATCGTCCGTCACAGGTTGGGACATCGACCGAATCAGAGCCCCGTCAGACTGCCGAATGGAAACACAGGGTTGGCTCTGGGTGTAGTCGGTCAGATCCATGTTGATGGAACCCGGCTGATTGTTGCAGACAATCGTAGCAACCGCGCCATATTTCACGGCAGCTTCAGCCTTCTGATAGAAGGACGTGGAACCACGGGAGCAGAAGGCGATTTTACCCTCCAGCGCACCATTCAGCGCAGCAAAATCCTCCTCTGTGCCAAATCCGTCGATGAAAATGTAGTCATAGGCGCCAGCAATAGAAGCCAAGGGTCTGTTGGTATAGCCCCTTGTTTCTGTATAGCTGAACATCCGCTGATCCACCTGAAAATATGTGCCGGTGAAGCCCGCATTGTCCACAGAAGCAATGGCCAGAGAATTGGTATACGAGCCGGGAGAACCCAAGGTATCCAGATTGACGCCGTCATGGTACAGATACTCACTCTGGGTCTGGTCGGCCCAGCCACCGGCATTCCCGGCGGAAATCACCAGCACCGTGTCGCTGTCCACCACCCGGTCCAGGATGGTCTGATACGTCCCATTGCTAGGACGGCCGGTTGCTGCCTGCCATGGCAGAGCCCAACGACAGGTTGATGGCGTCTGCCCCCAGGATGATGGCATCCTCAATGGCCGCCATATAGTCCGAGTCATACGCACCGCCGCCTGTTCCGAAGACTTTCATGGCGATGATTTGGGCATCCGGCGCCACACCTGGGTCTTGACTGCTTCCAGCGCCGGAGCAAAGGTACCGTCTCCCTTGGGAATGTAGGCATTTGCCGCTGCAATGCCCTCCACATGGGAACCGTGCTCCCCCCTGGTCGTCGTGGTCATGGGTGATATCCAAATTTTCGTCTACGTAGTTGAAGCCAAACGCAATCTTGGAGCTGACATACAGATCGCTGCGGCGTAGCCCAGACCGGCAATGTTCAGCTTGCTCAGCTTCTGGCTGATCTCAGCCGCATCCAGCAGAATGGGCTGTGCCTTCTGCTGCTCCAGGAATAGTCAAAGGCCGCGGCGTCAAAGCTCTGATGATCCGTATCAATGCCGGTATCAATGACGGCGATCCGGTCGCCTACCCCGTATAACCGGCGGCCCATGCGTTGTGCGTGCCAATCATTTGGGAGGAAGTGGCCATGTTGGGATCCGCCGCCTCTTCCCGGTCCACCACACAGGGGGGCATAGCGGGTTTCCAGAATCACATCCTGGACCCCAGACAGCTCCCGTATGGCCTCCATTTTTCCATAAGGCACATTGGCGGAAATCAAATTGGCGGCCAGCGTCAGGTTCCAAACGACATCCAAGGGTTCGCCGTCCAGCGCCTCGGTGGAAATGGCCGCCGCCATCCCCGTCTGACGCCTGGCCAGCCCCTGGCGGTAGGACATGGCTGCGGCATTTTCCGCAACGTCCCCCGTGGGGTAACCCGCCTCCAGGGTGGATTTCCCATCCAGTAAAATGGACACACGAACCAGGTCCGTGGGCGATAGGACGGTTCCTCTTCTGGCTGGGAAAACGCATTTTGAGCAATCCGCGCGGAGACCACGCGGTTGTCTACCTGCGTAAACTCCAGCTGGGTTCCCCCGGTGGGAGCGGCAGCCCCGGCCGGGGCAACCACACCCAGGCACAGGATCGCAGCCAACATCAGGGAAAGCATACGCATAAACTGGTGCTTTTTCATTTTTTCTACTCCTTTGTAATTTTCTACCGCTGGGGACGGCTGACCCTATATAAGCCGGCAAGCCGGTTATATACGTGCTTCTCTCATACTCATACGTGCGATCCCTCGCACTGTTACAGCAGTGTTCGCAAGTATGAGAACTCTTTTGTAGAATAGTACCATATCCCCAGCTTAATTTCAAGACACAGTTTACATTTTTGTGCAAAAAGGCAAAAAACTTCCAGCCAGGTACCGCTAAGAGGTCTCAGCGGCATCTGGCTGGAAGAAAAATATTAATCTATATCCGGTTTTAACGCAAGCAGATGGTTTGCCAAAATATCCAAAGCAGCGGGATTGACCCGGTAGCGCGAGCGTCCCTCATTCAGCTCTACCAAAAGCAGGCGGGCATCCATCAAAAGCTGCTCACGTCCCGGCCGACGGTGCCCAAGTGCAGGCCCAACTCCCGGGCCATTTCCCGGGTGGACATTGGCCGTTCCCGCAGGGCCGCAATCATCTTGATCCTCGCCGGCCCCGCCAGCAGCCGCAACGCCAGCAGCTCCCAATCCTCCAGTCCTGTTTTCGGTGCTTTCCGAATTGCAAACCCCACACCAATTTGCAGAGACACCACATGCTCTGCCTCATCCATCTCATAATGGGCAGTTCCTGCCCCAATGTACCGGGGCACAATTTGCAACACTTCGCAACCGTTGTTGACATATAACTGGCAGCGGTTTTTCAGCCCTTTTTTCAGATCCTGCTGGGCAAAATAGGCTTCCCACTCTTGAAACAGCGGTTCCGATTTCGCCGCCCATAAGTCCAGGAATGGCGTCAGATACTGGGCCACTGGCTCCAACAGCTCCGCCAACTGCTGGATATAAACATCAAAATGCTCCAGCGCCTCCTGCAAGCGAATGCGATAGCCCTCTGTAATGGGCAGCCCCTCCAGCCCTTGCGCCAAGGGAGGCCACCTCACCCCGACCGCCGCATTCCACGGCATATTGCTCAATGCTGGCCGGGTATTCCTCCGCCTGCATGAAGCGTGCTGCCACTTCTTTTGCGAAAAATTCTCATTTCCCGCACCCTCGCAGTTCACCATAATCTCCCACAACAATAGATCCACCCGTAGGGAATGGTCTTGACCATTCCGTTTGCAAGCATTTTGTCCACAGGTCATCAACCACTCATTGCAAATCCTTGATCCCACATCGCAAAAAACTTGCAATTTCCTGTAAATCTTCAGCCCCCGTCAGGCGGAACGGCCAAGGCCGTTCCCTACGCAGTTCTGCATTCCATATTGCAATACGGCCAGTCTCTTCGAAATCCTACACACCCCATATAAAAAAATGAACATCCTCCGGATGTCCATTCTCTTTCCTTATGTTGGCACTACCTATTTTCCCGGCCAGTCACCTGGCAAGTATCGTCGGCGAAAATGAGCTTAACTTCTGTGTTCGGAATGGGAACAGGTGGACCCTCACCGCAATCAACACCAACTCATTCCGGAAGGCTTTCGCCTTCCTCTATGTCAAAGCCCTTCGGCTCTAACAGCTTACTAATTATAGCACTCAACCCGCCTCTTGTCAAGCACTATTTTCTTCGCTCCCCTAGCGGCAAAGCCCAGCGCGAAGCGGGTTCGACGCTATGAGGAGGAGCAAGGGAGTGCACGCAGTTTTCGGCGCAAGCCTTTGGCTGGAGCCGGAAACGGAGTAAACGGACTTTGCTCCGACGTGGTGACCCGTACCGGATTCGAACCGATGTTAACGGCGTGAGAGGCCGCTGTCTTAACCACTTGACCAACGGGCCATTGGTGCACCTTCACGGACTCGAACCGGGGACCCACTGATTAAGAGTCAGTTGCTCTACCAACTGAGCTAAAGGTGCAGACTCGCTTTCCTTGATACACCCTGAAAACTGAACACTGTTGTCTTTTCCTTTGCTCCTTATGAGCTCGCAACCTCGAGCCTGCTTCTTTCTAGGTCAAGCTTTCGGTCTATTAGTATCAGTCAGCTTAATGCATTCTTTGCCTTACTGACCTATCAACGACATAGTCTACGTCGAACCTCAGTGGAATCTTATCTTAGGGGAGTTTCACGCTTAGATGCCTTCAGCGTTTATCTCGTCCATACGTAGCTACCCAGCTGTGCCCTTGGCAGGACAACTGGTGCAAGGACAGCTCCCTTCAAATCTCCTACGCCCGCAACAGATAGGGACCGAACTGTCTCACGACGTTCTGAACCCAGCTCGCGTGCCGCTTTAATTGGCGAACAGCCAAACCCTTGGGACCGAATTCAGCCCCAGGATGCGACGAGCCGACATCGAGGTGCCAAACCTCCCCGTCGCTGTGGACGCTTGGGGGGAGATCAGCCTGTTATCCCCAGGGTAGCTTTTATCCGTTGAGCGATGGCATTTCCACTCACATACCACCGGATCACTAACTCCGACTTTCGTCCCTGCTCGACCCGTCGGTCTCGCAGTCAACTTGGCTTATACGTTTACACTCATTGCATGATTTCCATCCATGCTGAGCCAAGCTTTGAGCGCCTCCGCCCGCCTAACTTTTTCACGGCCGCAGGTTAGGAGGCGACCGCCCCAGTCAAACTGCCCGCCTAACAGTGTCCCCCGTCTAGACCGGTTTCACCGGTACCGCAGGTTGCGACCGGACGGCGTCCCTTATTCGAAGTTACGGCACCATTTTGCCTAGTTCCTTAACAACCCTTCTCCCGTTGGCCTTAGGATTCTCTCCTCATCTACCTGTGTCGGTTTGCGGTACGGGCGCCTCGTCAATCCACATCGCTTTTTCTCGCCACAGAGCATCACCGGATCCACCTCATTCGGCGTCCTTTCGCCTGGCGCAACCAACGGCCAGGACCAGCTATCTCCATGTGTCACGATGCTTAACAACTTTGGCGGCTACGGAATTTCTACCGTATGTGCATCGACTACGCCTTTCGGCCTCGCCTTAGCTCCCGGCTTACCTTGGGCGGACGAACCTTCCCCAAGAAACCTTAGATTTTCGGCCATTATGATTCCCACATAATTCTCGCTACTCATTCCGGCATTCTCACTCGTGTACAGTCCACCATTCCTTCCGGTATGACTTCACCCCGTACACGACGCTCCCCTACCACTCCGCTTTCGCGGAATCCTAAGCTTCGGTTATACGCTTAGCCCCGTTAAATTTTCCGCGCAAGATCACTCGACCAGTGAGCTATTACGCACTCTTTAAACGTGTGGCTGCCTCTAAGCCAACATCCTGGTTGTTTCTGCAATCTCACATCGTTTTCCACTTAGCGTATATTGGGACCTTAGCTGTAGGTCTGGGCTGTTTCCCTTTTGACCACGGATTTTATTACTCGCAGTCTGACTGCCAGCAAGCATTTATACGGCATTCTTAGTTTGATAGGGTTCAGTAAGCTTATCGCCCCCTAGCCCATTCAGTGCTTTACCTCCGTTAAACTCATTACTGACGCTAGCCCTAAAGCTATTTCGGGAGAACCAGCTATCTCCAAGTTCGTTTGGAATTTCACCGCTAGCCACACCTCATCCCCGGTCATTGCAACGAACGTGGGTTCGGACCTCCATGGAGCTTTACCTCCACTTCATCCTGGACATGGCTAGGTCACCTGGTTTCGGGTCTATGGCAACCGACTATCGCGCTATTAACACTCGCTTTCGCTCTGCCTCCGGTACTCAATACCTTAAGCTGCCGGTTACTATAACTCGCCGGACCGTTCTACAAAAAGTACGCCACCACCCTTTAACGGGCTATGACTGCTTGTAAGCACAAGGTTTCAGGTACTATTTCACTCCCCTCCCGGGGTGCTTTTCACCTTTCCCTCACGGTACTGCTCCTCTATCGGTCATCAGGTAGTATTTAGGCTTGGAGGGTGGTCCCCCCTGCTTCCCACCGGGTTTCACGTGTCCGGCGGTACTCTGGATCCAGTCCCAGTCTCTTTCATTTTCGGGTACGTGGCTCTCACACTCTTTGACCGGCCTTCCCATGCCGTTCCCCTAACAAAATCGACCTTCCCGACTGTCCGCAACCCCAGGAATATTGCTACTCCTGGTTTGGCCTCTGCCGCGTTCGCTCGCCACTACTTGCGGTATCTCGGTTGATTTCTCTTCCTCGCCCTACTTAGATGTTTCAGTTCAGGCGGTTCCCTACGTGACCCTATTTGATTCAGATCACGTTGCTGGAGTATGGCTCCAGCGGGTTTCCCCATTCGGATATCTGCGGATCAATGCTTATTTGCAGCTCCCCGCAGCTTTTCGCAGCTTATCACGTCCTTCTTCGGCTCCTGATGCCAAGGCATTCCCCTTATGCTCTTCTTAGCTTGACCTCGTCGGAATCAGCCTCCGCTTCGTTCCGTTTCCGCCGCCAGCCTTCGGCTTCTGGCGAAAACTCCTCTCCGCTTCGCTGTTCCTCCTCTCAAATTTGAACCCGCTTCGCTGGGCTTCAAATTTGTTCCCAAATCCAAAGCTCCTCTCAGGCCCATTTGATCGGTCTCTAACTTAGAAAAGTCCAATATTGGTTCTCTAATTCAGAATTATGCAGGCTCATTAAGAAGTTTAAGCTAAAATTGTATTTTACCCTAATTTTCCTTACTGTTGCCTTCTCATAATTTGCATCATAAAATCAACAATGTTCAGTTTTCAAGGTGCATCTTCGTCGAAATCGGCATCCGCTCCGCTCCGCTTTCTGTCGCCAGCATAAGGCTGTCGTCAAAAGCTACTCTTCACTTCGCCGTTTCTCCTCTCCAATCAAAACCCGCTTACGCTGGGCTTTTGATTGGTCAGGCAAACTCGACGTTTGAGTCATAAGAGACTCAGCGAAATCTCAAATTCCTTTGGGATTTCAATCAATCTCTCAATTGTCCAATGATTCAATTTGTGAAGTGGTGGGCCAAAATGGACTCGAACCATCGACCTCACGATTATCAGTCGTGTGCTCTAGCCAGCTGAGCTATTGGCCCGTATTTTCTTGGCTCACTTCTTCTTAGGTACTTGGTGGAGATTAGCGGGATCGAACCGCTGACCTCCTGCTTGCAAGGCAGGCGCTCTCCCAGATGAGCTACACCCCCCACACCCCAATTATCAGACCCACCTTCGGCCGCGCCCTCCCTTTTGCGGTTAGACAACAGACTTCGGGCATTCCCAACTCTCATGGTTTGACGGGCGGTGTGTACAAGGCCCGGGAACGTATTCACCGTAGCATGCTGATCTACGATTACTAGCAATTCCAACTTCATGCAGGCGAGTTGCAGCCTGCAATCCGAACTGAGACGGCTTTTGGGGATTTGCTCTGCCTCGCGGCTTTGCTTCCCTTTGTTGAACGCCATTGTATTACGTGTGTAGCCCAGGACATAAGGGGCATGATGATTTGACGTCGTCCCCGCCTTCCTCCGTTTTGTCAACGGCAGTCTCGCTAGAGTGCTCTTGCGTAGCAACTAACAATAGGGGTTGCGCTCGTTGCGGGACTTAACCCAACATCTCACGACACGAGCTGACGACAACCATGCACCACCTGTCTCTACTTTCCCCGAAGGGCACCTAATGTATCTCTACTTCGTTAGTAGGATGTCAAATCCCGGTAAGGTTCTTCGCGTTGCGTCGAATTAAACCACATAATCCACTGCTTGTGCGGGCCCCGTCAATTCCTTTGAGTTTCAACCTTGCGGTCGTACTCCCCAGGTGGAATACTTATTGTGTTAACTGCGGCACGGAAGGGGTCAGTCCCCCCACACCTAGTATTCATCGTTTACAGCGTGGACTACCAGGGTATCTAATCCTGTTTGCTCCCCACGCTTTCGCGCCTCAGCGTCAGTTGTCGTCCAGCAGGCCGCCTTCGCCACTGGTGTTCCTCCTAATATCTACGCATTTCACCGCTACACTAGGAATTCCGCCTGCCTCTCCGATACTCAAGAAGAACAGTTTCAAAAGCAGTTTATGGGTTAAGCCCGTAGATTTCACTTCTGACTTGCTTCTCCGCCTACACGCCCTTTACACCCAGTAAATCCGGACAACGCTTGCCACCTACGTATTACCGCGGCTGCTGGCACGTAGTTAGCCGTGGCTTTTTCTCCAGGTACCGTCACGTCCTTCGTCCCTGGTAAAAGAAGTTTACAACCCGAAAGGCCTTCTTCCTTCACGCGGCGTTGCTGGGTCAGGGTTTCCCCCATTGCCCAATATTCCCCCACTGCTGCCTCCCGTAGGAGTCTGGGCCGTATCTCAGTCCCAATGTGGCCGTTCAACCTCTCAGTCCGGCTACTGATCGTCGCCTTGGTGGGCCTTTACCCCACCAACTAGCTAATCAGACGCGAGCCCATCTTTCAGCGATAAATCTTTGACTGATCAGTCATGCGGCTAAATCATGTTATGCGGTATTAGCAGCCGTTTCCAGCTGTTGTCCCCCTCTGAAAGGCAGGTTGCTCACGCGTTACTCACCCGTCCGCCACTCCGAAGAAAGAAGGCACGCCCTCCGTTCGACCCTTGGCATGTTTTTCGGCTCTTCGCCGCCTTCGCTTTCAAACATCCTATCTTTGTCCAAGGTGTTTCTTGGTTCACGTTATTCAATTTACAAGAGCCCCCTTCGAGCCCTTTTTCGATTTCATTCTAACAGCAGTTCTGCTTTGTCAAATAAACCTGCTCTCAACCGCTTCTCCGTTCGCCTCTTCCAAGGCGCCCGTGTATATTACCAGATACTTCCCCTTTGTCAACCCCTTTTTTCTGTTTTTTAAATCAAGAATCCGATTGCAGTTCCGCATTGCTCCCTGTTTCAATCCGTAAAACCGGTACCCGCGGCAAGAGGGGCCTTTCTTTGCTACAGGTCGGTTTTTGCAATTTATTTACAGAATCGTCAGAAAACATGCCTTGGCATTGGGAGAAAAGCATGATATAATATAGAAAATTACCGCATTTTCGGTATTTTCAAAGGAGCATGTTATGGCAAAACGCCAAATGGATACGCGGAGCCCCAGGGGCCTGCTGCTGGGGCTTCTGGGGCTGGCCGGGGCCGGCGCTTTGATGATTCTTCTTCTCTTCTTAAAACCGGGTCTTCCTTCTTCCCCCACATCTACTGCGGAGGCAACTCTACCCCCGCCGGCATCGACGTCTCCTCCCACCAGGAAGAGATCGACTGGGCGGCGGTAGCTGCTTCCGGGTGGACTATGCCATGATCCGGGTGGGTTATCGGGGTTATGACCAAGGCGGCCTACATTGACACATACGCCGAAGCCAATTTACAAGGCGCTCTGGACGCCGGACTTCCGGTGGGGTCTACTTCTATTCCCAGGCCATTTCCGTGGAAGAGGCCCGGGAGGAGGCGAACATGCTCCTGGAATTCATCCGAGACTGGGATATCACATATCCCGTGGTGTTTGACTGGGAGTGGGTGGGCGCCGACGCCAGAACGGCAGAGGTCTCCAGCCGCACTGTCACAGATTGCACCCTGGCCTTCTGCCGGATGGTGCAGGAGGCCGGCTATACGCCCCCGCCTTTTACTTCAATCAGGACCTGGCGCAAAACACCTTCCGCCTGCGGGAGCTTCAGGACTTTGACTTCTGGCTGGCCCAATACCAGGACGCGATGACCTTTGCCTATGACGTGGACATGTGGCAATACTCCTGCACGGGGCGGGTTGCCGGTATCACGGAGATGTGGATTTGAATCTCTGCTTCAAATCCTATGAGTAAACGCCTATGAAAGTCAAAACTATGACCCGCATGGCCCTGCTGTCGGCCATCGCCCTCACCATCTTCTGGGTGGAGGCACAGATTCCCATGCCGATTCCCGTCCCCGGGGTGAAGCTGGGGCTGGCCAATGTGGTCACCGTCTATGCTGTCTTTTCCCTGGGCGCCTGGGAGGCCGGGGGATTCTGTTGGTTCGGGTCCTGCTGGGCCCCTGTTCTCCGGTCAAATGATGAGCCTGCTGTATTCTGCTGTTGGGGGAGTGCTGGCGCTTCTGACCGCCCTGGGCCTGAAGCGGATTTTGACCGGAACGCAAATCTGGGTCGCCAGCTGTTTCAGTGCGGTGGCTCACAACCTGGGACAAATTGCCGTCGCGATTGCCATCACCCGGACCCCGGCGCTCCTGTCTTATCTGCCAGTCCTTTTGGTATCCGGCCTGCTCACTGGCCTCTTCACCGGACTCGCCGCCCAGACCTTGCTCCAGCATCTCCATAAGATTGGGAAACCCCAGATTCACGCTTCAGGTTGTGGGGAAAACATGTCAAAAATGTAAGGAAAATGTAAGCTTCTGCTTATGGAGATCCCCATGCGGATGTGGTAAAATAAGGGCACTTCAAAAAGGAGGCATCCCATATGCCAGTTCATATCCGCCCCAGTCTGACTTCCTCTTGGCTTGCATTATTGGGCGTTTTGGCAACCATTGCCGCCGTGGTTCTGATGGTTCGTCAGAAAAATGCAAAGAATAAATCGCCTTTTTTTCAAAAGGGTGCACCGGATCTCTCCGGCACACCCTGCTTTTCTTTTTATTGTTCTCTGGCCATACGTTCCCGCAGGCGCTGAATTTCCCGGCGGTGCTGGTCCACGGCTTCCCCTTCGGTGATGTTCCACTCTTCCTGGCAGATCGCCACACAGCGCTCCCGCATGGCGATGGCTCTGGCATAATTGCCCTGAATTTCAGAAATTTGGGCCATGGCCTCCGGCATGTCACAGAACCGAGGCTTTGGCTGCATCTCCAAAGCCCTCTCATAGCACGCTGTCGCTTCGTCATAACGGGCCAGCTTTGCCAGGGAATCCGCCCTGCAGAACCAGGCCATCCAGGACTCCGGCTCTTTGTCCGTCATACTTCTCCAGCAGTCCAAGGCCCGGGGCAGATTTCCCTCCTCCTTGGCAATCAAACCATCATAGAGATCATAGTGATAGGTGCGCTCCACACGGCCCATGGCCTCCAGGGCATCCCGGGCTTCTGCCGTGCGTCCGTCCTCCAGGAGTAAATCCATAAGCCACAGATAGTTGGACCGGGAATCCGGATGCTGGCGTACAAATTCCTGGTAAAATGCAATGAGCTGCCAGCGATTTGCCACATTCCAATCCGGCATGGGGCATTCCGCCGCCTCCAGATTGGCTTTGTGGGCCTCCTTCTCGTTGGGATTGAGCAGGAGGGCCTCCCCGGGCAATGGGTGTGGCCAGCTCCCGGTATTCCCTGGCCCGCTTGTTATAGAGCCGGGCCAGGAGGAGGGTCGCCTCCGCCTTGGTATCGGGGAGCGTCATTTTGTCCTTCAGATATTGCTCTACATTCTCAAACTCATGTGCCGGCAGATACCGTACATCCTCCAGCATGTTGTCGATGCGGTCCATCCGGGTGCGGTCTGTCATGGAAAACAGCTCGTCAATGGTGACTCCCAGTTGCACCGAAAGCTCTGGCAACAGTTGAATATCCGGCATGGTGGCGCCGCTTTCCCATTTTGAAACTGCCTGGGCGGAAAGTCTCAGCGGCTTTCCCAGCTGCTCCTGGGTCAAGCCCGGGCCAGGCGCAGTTGCTTAATTTTTGCTCCAATTTCCAAGTTCATTTTTCAGAACCTCCTTCCCTGCGATGTCTTCATTGTAACATGGTACAGGGGAACTTCCAATCATCCGTCTGTTACATGGCATTGCCTCATGGTTGAACTCCCGTCTGGAAAAACAGCAGCGCCCTGCAGAAATTTCCGCATAGAACGCTGCTGTTTCTCTTCGTCCCGACTATGGGGACCGAGTCACTTTATACTGGAGTGGTCGTTTCCTTTTTCAGGCGAACCCGCTTTTTGTCGGGAAGTCCGAACATGGGGACAAACCGGTCCAATCCTGTAAAGGACAAAATAATGATAGAGCCAATCACAATGAAGCTCATATAGTTTCTCGATATGATATCTATTGCCGTGAACTCATGCAGTGGGTATACGGATGTGGCAATCTTCGCAAAAAACACCGGGAAACAATGCCAGGGTATCAGCTCTGAGCCATAAATACCCATGGAAGAAGTGAGAGTCGCCAGCCGCACCCGCAGGGCATATGCCGCCTTTTCATCCTCACACTCCACATTTTTCTCCACCACATCCCGAATAATGGGGAGATGGTCACCACCTGAGCCGCCTCATCCGCCAGCGCGGCGTTACCCACCAGACACAGTATACCACACCAGCCCATCAGCTGATGGACATTTTTGGAAATCTTGACGAAGAATTTGGCCAGGGGTCAAAGGTATTCATGCTATTCATAATCCCGCCAAAGACAGACACCCACAGCATCATAATCACCACAGAGCCGCCTGCATCCCGGAAGCCAGCCAGGACCTGATTGTTCAGCCACTCCGGGAAGGTGGTCGTCCCGGCGATCACTCCCAGGAGCATGGCGGAAATCATGCCGGAACCCAGACAAATCAGGGTATTCAGCCCCATGAAGGAGAGCACAATGACCAGAACCATGGGAATGATCATGTAATATGGGACGCCATGTGCAATTTGCGACAGCAGCTCCAACGCCACGGGTCGCTCTTCTGCCAGCGCGCTATGCCTCCCCCAGGGATTTTGGAAATGGCCTCAGCCACGTCCCCCCCTGGGTGTTGGGAAGATGGAGGCTGCACAGAAAAATCACCACCGCCGCAAGGACAAGGCAGCTACAGGACCAAACGCTCTGGTGCTTTACTCGGTCGATGATCCGGACATCCTGCATCCCACAGCTGAGCACGGTCACGTCGGAAATCATGCCAATGTTATCCCCAAAGCAGGAACCGCCGGCAATGGCGCAAACCGTCAATATGGGATCGCCGCCCACCAGCTCGCTGAGCCACAGGAAAATCGGGGCGCAGGCCGCAAAGGTCCCCAGGAGGTCCCGGTGGCCACAGATAGTAGGCATGTCACAATCAAAGAGATGACTGCCACCGTCCGGCCTGTAACGCCCAGCTTCAGCGCCAGGTTGATGAGAGATGCGCCTACACCAGTGGCAATGAAGCTCTCCGCCACCGCATAGGCAAACATCAGAATAAAAAATACGCCAATGATACTCCGCGCAGATTTCAAACCCTGTTCCAGGGCGATGTCAAAATTACTGCGATAGATAAAAATGTACACCAAAATCGCCACAAATGTGGCAATTGGCGCAGCCAGGAGCAGCTCCAGTTTAAATACAATGACCAGTGCCGCAAACACAACCAGTGGTAAAAATTTCAAAGCTGAGATCCCACCGCCGGTGCGTGGACTCTTTTTTTTTCCTGTTTTGTCTCCATGTAATCTCCCCCGCCCCATATTTGAGGCACTCAAATTTCAAAAGTAAAACAGTGGCGGTGCGTCATGCCAGGTTTTCTTTCGTAGGAACAAACGCTGGTTGCCGGGGGATGGACAGGGGGAAAATCAGCGCTTCAACTGGCAGACGCTCCACCAAAACAGGCCAGGAAATGGGCTTGCGCCCATCTCCCGGCTGCATGTTCCGGTTTTCTTTTTACAGACCCAGGCCCTTGCTCAGATTGACCACAAAGTCCTGCACGTTGGTCACAATACCCTTGGCAGACAGGCTGCCCCGATCGGCCAGCTTGTTAACCACAAATTCGGCGATGTCCACACAGTAGAAATAAATCTGCCGCACGGTGCCGTCGGGCATGACCCGGAAGGAGGGGGTCATATTGCCGGTGGCAATGGTATGGAGCATGGTAGCCATGCAGATGACGGTGGTTGCATCCCGCACCTGGTTACGCATGGCGTCCTGGGCCTGGTACACATCGGCATACACGGGAGGCAGGGGGCCGTCGTCCCGGATGGAGCCGCCCAGAACATAGGGGATGTGGTTCTTCTCCAGGCTGTAGATGATGCCATTGTCGATGTTTTTCTTCTTCAATGAACTTTGCCACAGAACCGTGATACCGGACCCGGTTCAGCAGGTCCAGGTGGTTGTAGTGCCCGTTGGGCTGATTCTGGGTGGTGTAAATATTCTGGCCCAGGGCGGTATGTAGGTAAGCGCCCTCCAGGTCATGGGTGGCCAGGGCGTTGCCAGCCAGCATGGCGTGGACATAGCCGTTGTTTACCAGCTTCTCAAAGGCGTTCCGGGCGTCGTAGTCAAAGGCAAACGCAGGCCCCATGACCCAGACGATCTTGCCATGGTCCCGGTCGTGGCGCAGGAGATCATAAATTTCATCGTAATCCTTGGAGAATGCCGTCTCCCGGGACCGGTTCTGCCGGAAGGCGAACACGTCCTGCTGGGCGGCGCTCTCCTGGAAGCCGTCGGGGTAGACGTAAATGCCATCCTCGCAGTTTTCCGTCCGGCCTGTGAAGACCAGGTCGCCAGCCTTCAGAATCCGAACTCCCGGACGTAAATCACGCCGTTTTCATACACCGGCACACAGTCCATCCGGCTCTCCTTGGCCATGATCCACTGGCCTTCCACCTTAAAATACTCCGGGAAGATGCTCATGGCATGGTAATGCTCCGGCGCTACACCGTCCTTGGGGCAGGGGACCAGGACCGCATTGGGGGCATTTTGAAATTTCTCCTGGGTGAAGTCCGGGGAGTGAAGGGACGCAGGGAAAAGCTCATGACAACCGCTCCTTTACTTTTTGATGTGTGGTTTGGAAATGCATATTTTTTCTGTATTTTATCATATGCGCGGGTCTTTGTAAACACCGAACTACAAAAACAATGGGGCCACAGATCTACTTTTTTCGGGGCGCCGCCAATTGTATTCCAACCAAATGGAAACCCCTCTGCTCCTTCTTGGTATCTTCCCCAGAGGGAATTGGCGCTCTGCGCGAACCCCATCGCCATGGTTGCAACCTGAATGGCTGTTTGCAAAGGTTCGCGCAGGAAAATTGGGGAAATTTTTTATTTCCAGCTGCCACTTGCCGGTTGCGCGGAGTGTGATATAGTGATTGTGTCAGAACCCAGCCCGAATCCCATAGGCTCCAGTTGGGCAGTTTTGCTGACACAACTTATCCCCGCGAGGGGACGGAAACCTGTGTCCACGACGGCGACGGCGTACGGCCCAGGACACAACTTATCCCCGCGAGGGGACGGAAACGCTGCGACCTGACGGGCTTTATCAAAGGTGGCTTTGGACACAACTTATCCCCGCGAGGGGACGGAAACCGACGAATTGAATGATTTTGAGATTACCGTACAAAACACAACTTATCCCCGCGAGGGGACGGAAACGTGTAAGGCATCAACGATACTGGTTTCGGACTGTGACACAACTTATCCCCGCGAGGGGACGGAAACACTAGATTTAGCAGAATTTCTTGTGGTTTAACAGGACACAACTTATCCCCGCGAGGGGACGGAAACCCCAAAATTAATAATGTTGTTTATTCTTCGTGTTTGACACAACTTATCCCCGCGAGGGGACGGAAACTCGGAATGAAGAGGCGCTTGCAATCTGGGGCTGGACACAACTTATCCCCGCGAGGGGACGGAAACGATCCGTGTTCCGGGAATGCGCTCCCATCCCTTAGGACACAACTTATCCCCGCGAGGGGACGGAAACTAACATTAGCATTTCATTTGCTCTCTTACGGACACAACTTATCCCCGCAAGGGGACGGAAACCTGATTTGAGGTGCTTGCTGGATTGCAATCGTACGGCACAACTTATCCCCATAAGGGGACAGGTGGGCGATTGTGGACATCGGCCCCTACTACGCTGTAACCACAAAAATATGATGTTTTACATTGCGGTAAGATTGCCCTTTGAGAAAACATAATCAGGGACGCGCTCAAGGCCGCAGGAGATGCCTTCCCGTTTCAGCAATCTTGTAATGCCCACCACGGGCGGACACATAGGTCCGCCCCTACGATGATACCGCAACACTGTGCATGAACAGATTCTTCGGTGTTCTCGTTGAATTTTCCCTATTTCCGCCCAATAAATGGCATTCAAAGGACAAAATGCGTCAGACCACTTCCTCCCATGCTTGACATTTGCCGTAGGGGCGGACCCATGTGTCCGCCCGGCGGAAACACCATGCGTTTCCCTCCATGTTCGGCGAATTCGCAATACCCATCACAAATGACAGTTTGGTTCTTTCGGGGCGCCTTTCTACCCGTGTGTAGAGGGGCGCTTTTTGCGAAAAGGACCGGCCAATGGGCAAATTTTTCGATTGACAGGCTTTGGAACACGCCGGTATAATAGCCCCATTCCATTCATTTCTATGGGAGGCGCGCCTATGTCCATCCGGCCTGCCACGGCGGCAGACTTGCCAGAAATGCGGGAAATTTACCGTCCCTTTGTGGAGCGCACCGCCGTCAGCTTTGAATATCAGGTCCCCACGCCGGAGGAATTTTCCCTTCGTTTCACCCAGCACATCGCCCAATTCCCCTGGCTGGTCTGGGAGGAGCAGGGCCGTGTTCTGGGCTATGCCTACGCCGGCGCGCCATGGGAGCGGGCCGCCTACCGCTGGTGTGCGGAAAGCTTGTCTATCTGGCCCCGGAGGCCAGGGGAAGGGGCGTGGGGAAGGCCCTGTACCAGGCTCTGGAGGACATCCTCCGCCGTCAAGGGTACCGGACGCTGTATGCCTTGGTCACCACCGACAATGAGGCTTCCATTGATTTCACGAAGCCATTGGCTTTGTACGCCGGGCCTTCTTTCCCAACTGCGGATATAAGCTGGGGACCTGGCACGGAGTCGTCTGGTTGGAAAACAGCTTGCGCCCCCGGACGCGCCCACGTCGTTCCCGGAACCATGGTGCAGAGAGGAGCATTCCATATGAACATTTGCGTATACGGCGCCGCCAGTCAGCAAATCCATACAGACTTTCTCCAAGGAGCCCAACAGTTGGGCCACTGCCTGGCAAAAGCCGGTTTCGGCCTGGTCTTTGGCGGTGGAAATACCGGCGTGATGGGGGCCTGCGCCCGGGGCGCTGCCCAGGCGGGGGGAGAAATTCTGGGGGATTGCACCCAGCTTTTTCAACCAGGAGGGCGTTCTGTTTCCTCATTGCACCAGGCTCCATCTCACCGACACCATGCGCCAGCGGAAGGAGCAGATGGAAACCCTGTCCCAGGGCTTTGTTATGGCCCCAGGGGGCATTGGCACCCTGGAGGAATTTTTTGAAATACTCACCCTCAAACAGCTGGGCCGTCATCAGAAGCCCATTGCCGTCCTCAATATCCGGGGTTACTTTGACGCCCTGGAGGAGCTTCTGGAGGGCGCTGTGGGAGAGGGCTTTTTTGGAGAAAGAGGTCCTGTCTATGTACCGCCTGTTTCGGGAACCGGAGGATGCCGTCCGGTTTTTGGTCAAGGAATTGGAGGTGCTCTCATGAGAATCCTGGTGAGCGCCTGCCTGTTGGGCTCCCCGTGCAAATACAACGGGGGAGACAACCTGTGTCCCCCGACTTCTGGAGCTGGCCCAGGGCCACACCCCCGATTCCCCTCTGCCCCGAGCAATTGGGGGGGCCTGTCCACGCCCCGCCCTCCGGCAGAGCGCAAAGATGGCCGTGTCATCACCCAATCCGGCAAAGACGTGACGGAATGCTATCAAAAAGGCGCTGCAGAAGTTGCCCGGCTGGCCCGGCTTTTTTGGGTGTAGAGGCAGCCATTTTAAAAGCCCGCGCCCCTGCCTGTGGCTGTGGCTCTATTTACGATGGTACCTTTACCCACACCGAAGTTGCGAAAAACGGCCTTGCGGCAGAAGCGCTGCTGGCCCTCGGCATCCCGGTTTACACGGAGGAGCATGTTCCGGACTTTTCTTCAGCGGAGGATTCCCACATGCGTGACATACTGCATGCCATGTTCGTTATGACCGGTGAAATTTTTCGTACTTTGGAGGCTTGCCACCCATCGATTTATTTATACGGATCGCTCACCCTGGACGACTTCCAGCCGGGGGTGGAGGACATCGACATGCTCTGCCTAACTCGGGAGCCTCTGTCAGTCCGGCAAGCAGAGCATTTGGTGGATTTGCGGCGAGCGTCTTCAAGAAAAGGAACCAAAAACCCCTTTTACCGCTCTTTTGAAGGAGGTATATTGACACTGGACGCTTTTCTATCCCATAAACCGGATCGAGTCGTCTATTGGGGCACCAGCGGGCAGCGGATTACGCAAAGACCATACGTTTGACTGTTTTTCCATGGTGGAGTTGCTGGAGCACGGGATTCTACTCTGGGGGGAGGACGTTCGCAATCAGCTGACAAAACCGTCCTATGAAGCCCTCCGGCAGGGTGTACAGGGTCACTACGAAAGCATCCGAAAATACGCAACCGGTGCGCGCAGCTTTTTACACCTTTGGCTGGTTTTTGGACATCGCCCGCCGCATATACACCTTGCGCACTGGGCAAATCATCTCCAAAACCGCCGCCGGCAAGTGGGCTCTGGAGCAGCAGCTCTGCCCCACTCCGGAAGCTCTGACAAAAGCCTTGACTGTGCGGAGAAATCCTCTCTGTTACCAAAACGACTCCGAGATATGGGATTACGCCGAAACTCTGGGAGACGACATACAAAAATTTGCAGATGTGTTGGAGGAGGAACTAGCCAAAGGAACCAATACCCACAAGATATAGCGTCCGGAACGTTCTCCCTACACAACTGTGTAATTTTCAAACAAAATGGGAACAAATTTAGAAAAAAGTGTTGACCGGTTGGCAGAAATCGGCTATAATGTGGTGTGCATGGCCTGAAATTGGCTTGTTTTCTTTTTGACTCGCTACGGCCGGAAACGGCTGTTGAGCATCAATCTTGACAGGAGGTGTTATCCCAATGCCGCGTACCTATCAGCCCAAGAAGCGCCAGAGATCCAAAGTGCATGGTTTCAGAAAGAGAATGGCTACCGCCAACGGCCGCAAGGTCCTCTCGCCGCCGTGCCAAAGGCCGCAAGGTCCTCTCCGCCTGATCCTGTGCGCCCGAGAATGCGGAATAACGCCGTCCAAGATGCTGATACGGGGTGAATGGAAGGATCTTCTATTCGCCCCCTTGTTTCATTCCACCCGAATGGACGCCGCATTCTGCTGAAACCCGGTCTTTCCCTCGGTAAAGCCCGGGATTTTTCGGCAGGGATTCCCCTGCCTGCCACTTTGGAAGGATACCCACATGGAATTCTCAAAGCCATTGAAGCTCAACCACATTTTTCGCCGCCTGTACCGCAATGGCAATCAGGCTGCAAACCGGTATCTGGTTCTCTATTGCAGGCCCAACCACCTGAAGGAAAATCGGGTGGGCATCACCGTGGGAAAAAAAGCTGGGAAAAGCCGTCACACGGAACCGGGTGCCGCCGCCTGCGGGAGATCTACCGGCTTCACGAAAGTCAGTTCCTGCCGGGATATGACCTTGTGGTGGTTGCCCGCAGTCAGGCTGTGGGTGCATCCTTTACTCAGCTCACCAGGGCCTATCTCACTCTGGCGGACAAGCTGGGGGTTCGGATCGAGGCGACACCATGAAACAGCTTCTTCTGGCGCTCATCCGCATGTACCAAAGGCACATCTCCCCTGCGTTTCCCCCTGCTGCCGGTTCACTCCCACCTGCTCCCAGTATGCGGCAGAAGCCATATCCAAATATGGCGCTTCTGCGGGGCGGCCTGATGGCCCTGTGGCGTCTGCTCCGGTGCAACCCCTTTTACAAAGGGGATCTTTACGACCCTGTTCCCTAAACTTGGAGGAATGACATGATTCTAGCATTCAGCATTTCCGATCTGATTCGGGTACCCTTTGGCTACCTGATGGATCTGCTCTATCAGTTCACGTCCAATTACGGTCTGGCTCTCATCCTGTTCGCCCTGCTGGTCAAGCTGATTTTGCTCCCCGGCCAGCGCCAAGAGCAAAAAAGAGCATGATGAAAATGAGCCGTCTTGCTCCCCTGACCCAAGCCATTCAAAAGAAATACGAAAACGACCCCCAGAAGGCCCAGGCGGAAATTCAGCAGATCTACAAAGAAGAAGGCGCCAGCATGATGGGCGGCTGCCTCTGGAGTTCTGCTGCCGCGGCTGTTGCTCTTCCCCTTTCTACTGTCATCCGGCAGCCTCTGGTGTATATGCTCCACTTGAGCGCTGACCAGGCTGCAAAAATTGTCGAGATCATCAAAGAAGCCATTCCCGCTGCATTTCTCTCCAACAGCTACTATGACCAGCTGTCCGTCGCGCCCCATCTCACCGAGTTTGCGGCACAAATTCGGGAGGCCATTCCTGAGCTGGCCAACACCACCCCTGCCCAGCCTGAACTTCCAATTTTTAGGCATCAACCTGGGTCAGATTCCCAGCTGGCAGTTCTGGAAGTGGGAGGTCACCAACTGGGCTTCCATCGGTCTGTTCCTCCTGCCGGTGTTGTCTGCCGGCTCCAACGTTCTGTCCATGTGGATCAGCCAGAAGATGAACGCCTCTGTCACCACGGATCAGAATGGAAACCGGGATGAAAGCGCTGCAAAGGCAAACAATGCCACGAATAAATCCATGATGATCGTGATGCCGCTGATGTCTCTCTTCATCGGCTATTCTTACCCAGCCGCCCTCTCCCTGTACTGGCTGGTGCAGGGCATCTTTGGTATCATTCAGGACGTGATCCTGACACTCCGGTATCGGAAGATCTATGATGCAGAAGACGAGGTCAAGCGGAAGCTGGCCGCGCAGAAGGCCGCCGAAGAAGCTGAACGGGAGCGGATCCGCGCCCAGCGCCGGGCAGAAAATCCCGACGGCATCGTGGAAAACACCAGCAAGAAGAAGCTGCAGAAGCAGCAGCAATTCCAAAAGGAGCAGCAACAGGCCGCCATGCACCGGGCAAACGCAGAAAAAGCAGAGGAAGATCAGCCCCTGTCTGGCGACCCGACCGCCCATACGCAAAAGGCCGTTCCTACCGAGCCGACTGTTATCGCAATGTGTCGAACGACACTGAGGAGTAATCTTATGGAAAAAGAAATTCATTGCCACAGGGAAAGATTTTGACTCCGCAGTTCAGGCCGCCTTGAAAGAGCTGGGTCTGGAACTGGAGGATGTCTCTGTTCAGCTGCTGGAACGGGCAAAAATGGCGTGTTTGGTTTCGGCGCCCGTCCTTGCAAGGTGGAAATCACCTACGAGACGCCGGACCCCGCCCCAACGCCGGCTCTGTCCGCCGCCTCCCGCAAAGAAGCCAAAAAGCGGCTCCTCCGGCTCCCCCGGTTCAAGAAGATCCGAAACCGGTTGCCCCCAAAGCAGCCGCTCCCATGCCCATTGCGCCAAAACCTGCTGAGCCCAAGCCTGCCGAGTCCAAGCCGGAGACGCCGGCACCCCGCGCCCCGCGGGCGCCTCGGCCAGAGCGGCCACCTCATCAGCCCAAGGCGGACAAGCCCCTGGCGCCGAAGCCTGAAAAGGTCTTTGCCCCCGCCGCTCCCGGTAGTGTGGAAGAGAAAATTGAAACCTTCCTGAAGGGTCTGCTGGAGCGCATGGGCTCCACAGCCGTCCCCCATGCCTGGAAGAACGAATCTGAAATCTACCAGGTGGAGCTCGTCGGCAAGGATCTGGGTATGCTCATCGGTCGTCGTGGGGAAACTCTGGACGCCATCCAGCACCTGACCAATTACGCCGTCAACCACAATTGTGAAGGCCGGGTCCGTATCAGTGTGGATGCAGAGGATTACCGGGTCAAGCGGGAAGAGTCTCTTCGCCGCTATGCCAGAAAGAAGGCCCAGCAGGTGCTGAAGCAGCGCCGCCGGACCACCCTGGAGCCGATGAACGCCTATGAGCGCCACGTGATTCACGCGGCTTTGCAGGAGATGGACAACATCACCACTTATTCCACCGGCACAGATCCCAACCGCCGGGTGATCATTGAATACGTAAGGTAAAACAAACATAAAATCAGGCCTGTTGTAAAGAGTTTACTCTTTCAACAGGCCTGATTGTTATTCCATTCGGTCCTTTCTGTAATCTCCCGGAGAACCCGGCAGGGATTTCCCACTGCCAGGACACCTGCGGGAATGTCTCTCGTCACCACGCTTCCAGCGCCGATGACCGTATCGTCTCCAATGGTCACACCGGGCAGAATCACCGCATTTCCCGATCCAAACCCGATTTCCCACTGCAATGGGCTTGCAGGCCTCTTTGGTATAGGGCCGTCCATCCGGTGTAAACCGCAGGATTCGCTCCCGGGCCAGGAGCGGATGGATGGGGGTGAGGAAGGACACATTGGGCCCCACAAATACATCATCCCCAGCCGTATCTCGGCACAGTCCAAAAAGGTGGAATTAAAGTTCACATAACATCGGTTTCCCAAGTAGGTATTGCAGCCCATAGTCAAATTGGACATTGGGATACAGCTCCGTCCACTCTCCCAGTGAGCCCAAAAGCTGCTTTAAAATCTTCTGCCTTGTTTCCTTCTCCTCCTCCGTGGTCCGGTTGAACGCCGCCGCCAGATTCCGCGCCACGTCCCGCCGGCGGCTGAGCTCCGGGTCCGAGGGATCGTACAGGAGGCCAGACAACATATTCTCCCGTTCTGTCATGGATGCTCCTCCTGATGATCGATCTTTTCCACGCCAATGACTTGACTGTCTCCTTCCACCCGCATGAGAATGACGCCTTGGGTATCCCGCTTATAGACATTGATGTCCGAAGCCGGCATCCGAATGATCACGCCGCCGGACTCAATGAGCATCACATCTTCATTCTCACCCACCACGCGGCCCACCACAGGGCCGGTCTTGGCCGTGATGTTGTTTCTTCAGGCCCTTCCGTGACGGGTGCCATCTTCTGAAAAGACGGAGATATTCATTGATTTCCGTCCGCTTCCGCCGTTTTCCGCCCCTCTTCCACCTTTTCCGCCCCCACCATGTCACCCGGAGCCAGGGTAATGCCTTTCACGCCCGAGGCATCCTTGACCCATGGCCCGCACATCTGTTTCGCTGAAGCAAATGGCCATTCCCTGGGCTGTTGCCAACACAATCCGGTCCTGCCCACTGGTCTTCATGACGGAAATCAGGTGATCTCCTTCGTCCAACGTCAAGGCCCGGATTCCCGCCTTCCGGTTGGTGTTGACTGCCTGAAGGGCCAGGCGCTTCACTGTGCCGTTTTTCGTTGCCATCATCAGGTATTCGTCTTCGCTGAATTCCCGGGTCAGGAGCATGGCCGTCACCTTTTCTCCCGGCTCCAGGGGCAGCACATTGACAATGGCTGTTCCCCGGGCCGTACGGGAAGCCTCTGGAATCAGGTATCCTTTCTTCTTATGGACCCGTCCAGTATCTGTGAAGAACAGCACATAATCATGGGTCGAGGCCACAAAAATGCTCTTGATGTAGTCCTCTTCCTTCAAATTCTGGCCATGGATGCCCCGGCCGCCACGACGTTGGCTCCGGTAGGTGTCTACCGGCATCCGCTTGATGTAACCCTGGCTGGAGAGGGTAGTCCGACTCGTCCCGAATGTCGGAAATACCATCCAGCCGCTTTTCATTCACCTGATCGGCCATGTTTTTGATGAGCATTCGTTTGTTGACCTGATAGGGAATCTCCGTCACAATGATCCGGGTCCGGTTCTGGCCGAACTCTTCAAAATGGGTGCGGGCCCGAAGGGTCAATCTGCCTTTGCCCGTGGCATAGGCAGACCGGATCCCGGCCCGGCCCAGAATGATGGCTCTGGTGGGGAAGTCCGGCCCTGTGATGTGCTCCATCAAATCCATCAGGGTGCATTCCGGATCCTCTAGAATGCAAATACAGGCGTTGATGACCTCCGTCAGGTTGTGGGGCGGAATGTTGGTGG
>VOFI01002812.1_pt1 | contig 117787 bp, 145 predicted proteins | sample 5384131 | NCBI WGS metagenome assembly VOFI01 (sample SAMN12384728, study PRJNA508395) | human gut metagenome | isolation source: healthy gut H | host: Homo sapiens | reverse complement strand
TCTTATTTAATGATACTTTTTACCAACTTTTGCCATGATGCCTATTGCGCCTGTTCTTTATTATATAGCTTTTGTTAATACATAAGCCGCCTATATAGCAAGGCTAAGCGCTCCAAATTTCTTCGACATATCCTGCAAGGTTGTTCTGAGGATGGCAAGCTCGTCAGGAGAGAATTGGGAAAGTCTTTCCGTTAACGATGTTGCCATTCATTTTATGCGCTAGCCAAGAGCGCGATTTTTCCAAAGTAAGCCTTGGCGATGTAAGCCATGGAAACCATGTCTGTAATCTCGCCCAGCTTCTCTGACATAGTCAGTTCCTTTTACCTTCTGTTCAGTGTTCTTAGCCATGTATCCAACAGCCACGGCAAAAGCCTTAGGATCTATACTTTTGAGAATATTCATCTGACGACGAACCTCATCTTTCTCCTCCTCAGTTTTAGCAACTCTGTTTTGTGCAGCCAGAGCTTTCACCTTATCAATCATCTCTGTATATTCCATAATCTTATTTTCTTTAGTTTAAAGGAATGAGGACCATATGGGACCTTATTTCTTTTTATTCTTAATTTTATTCTCTAACTCTGCGATTTCTTTTTCGGCTACCCTCTTGAAGGTATCGGGAAACTCTTGCCAATACTCTAGGTAGAAAAAGCAAATCGTCTTCATTTTCCTTGAGTTCCTTAGATTTCCGTCTTGCCATACGCTTTGTTTCTCTAACATAGTGCAAAGATAATAAACTTTTGTTTAATACCAAGGTGTTTCTGTGTTTATTTTCAACATTTGTGTGTGATTTAACATTTGATTAACAGAGATTTACCATTTAACCTGAAAAAGTTGCTGGGCTTCATAAAATGAACCCCACCACAAATCCACCATCAAAACGAAGGAACCCGATTCTGAATCTCTATGATTCGGAACCGGGCTCCAAGACTTAGTATCGAAAATAATTAAAAAATGTCTTACTTGAAGAATCTCTTTGTAAAGACCTGCAGAAACCTGCACAGTGGCGAGCCTCGTCCTTAGCCATCTCATGAACAGTATCGTGGATAGCATCAGAACCCTGCTCCTTGGCAAGCTTGGCAATGCGGAACTTGTCCTCGCAAGCACCCTTCTCAGCTGCGATGCGAGCCTCGAGATTGCTCTTGGTATCACCCAAAACCTCACCCAGCAACTCTGCAAAACGAGATGCATGGTCAGCCTCCTCGAAAGCATAACGCTTGTAAGCCTCTGCAATCTCTGGATAACCCTCGCGGTCTGCCTGGCGAGCCATTGCAAGATACATACCTACCTCGCCACACTCACCTGCGAAGTGATCCTTCAATCCCTTGATGACCTCCTCATTGACGCCATCCTTATATGCCTGACCGAGAACGTGTACAGTAGCGAATGTCAAATCATCATCCACTGTATCTTCCATCTCCTTGAACTTGCTGGCTGGAGCCTTGCAAATAGGGCACTTCTCTGGTGCCTCTGTACCCTCGTAGATGTAACCACAAACGGTGCAAATAAATTTCTTCTTCATAATGTTAATGTTTTAAAAAAGTTCTTGTATTGTATTATCTTATTACTATTAATTCTCTTGTTTTTGCGAATCAATCGGATTTCTGTTCCGCTTAATTCGTCTTCTTCTCCATTTTCTTGGCGCAAGCTGAACAGATGCCCTTGTAGTAGAGTTGCTGCTCCTGTACGATGTTGCCATCAATCACCTTACCCTCTGTAACCTGTGGTGCTGGCTCATCAAAGAGGTCGATGATCTTGCCGCAGTTCTTGCAGTAGAAGTGAACGTGTGGCTCAATGTTGCCATCGTAGCATACGTGATGCTCGTCGATGGTAATCATCTGGGCTGCATTCACCTCACTCAGCTTGCGGAGCGTGTTATACACTGTGGTACGGCTTAGGGTCGGTACCTTATTCTCCAAAGCGGTATAAACGTCTTCGATGTTAGGGTGGGTAGGGTGCTTGATCAGGTAGTCCAAATTGCCAGTCTCTGTACTGATGGTCGGATGCCTTTCTCCATTAATCTGTTATAAGCTTCTGTTTTTCTTCATTTCCTTTCGTTTGATTGATTTTTACGACTGCAAAGGTAATGATTTTATTTCTATCTACCAAATAATTCTGTAAAAATATCCAAAATAATAGGTATTATTTTTAGATAATTTACAGAATTAAATGTTTGTTCACAAAATCGACTATTTTCCGGTCTTTACGCCCAGGAATTTATCTACCATCATCAGCTGTCTGAGCTGGAAGGCTGGCTTGCATGCCTTCTTTGCCTTGAGCTTGATGGTGAAGAGATCGCGGGTGCCCTCTACTACCGGCTGCTCGCCGATGTTGACGAAGGTAGGGTAGAGCACCTTGCTGCCATCTGAGTGCAGACGGTCCTTGGTAAGGTTCTCCATCTTGTCCATATCCTTCACATCCACTCCGATGAACTCGTATTCGGTGGCGCTGTATGGCAGGGGCGAAGCTCAGGGCATTGAGCGATACGAGATCCTTGCCCTTTACGGTGAGGGTGATGGTTTCGCCTGCCCGGTACATCTTCTTGTCGGCTGCGAGACTGATGCTGCCCTCTACTAAGGCACCTTCTTTGCTGCTTACTCCGCTCTTGAGCTGGGTAGCCACCACGGAGATATCATAGGCGTCGATGAGACCGTTGCCGTTGATATCGCCCTTTTGCTTACGTAGCCCTCAAAGTCCTTGTCACCCCTGCGCAGTCCGCAGTAGTTGAGGTAAGAGGTGAAGTCGTTCTCGTCGATGCGTCCGTCGTGGTTGATATCGCCAGCCTTCTCCATCTTGCTGCCTGGCATCTTGAATACGTACATCTCGGTTCCCGAACCTTGTCCGCCTCTGGCTTCCTCTACGGTCATCTTGATGTACTGAACTTCTGGGTTGCCCTTGAACTGGTATTCCTTTACGGCATCCTCGTTCTTCCAGTCGAAGCTTCCTGTTTCTGTCCAGTTGATACCATCGTTACTGATGGCGAACTTACCCTTCTGAATCTGTCCGTTGGTTTCTCGTTCTGAAGCTGGCACATAGTGAATCTTGTCGAGCTTGGCGATGCCGTTGAGGTTCAGGGTAACATCGAATGGCAATACATCTTTCTTATAATAGTTGGTGTGCCAGAAGTTCTTCTCGTTGAAGTCGAACATCTTCGATACGTCCAGTCCTCCCCAGTCCTCTACTGAGTTGGTGGCTGTGATGTCGTGGATGGCCTCGTCCAGAGGATCCTTGATGGTATGTGCCTGCAGGGTAGTCCATTCAGAAACGCCGTCCTTGTTCACGGCTCTCACCTGCACCTCGTAATCGGTCTCCGGTTTCAGGTTCTCGATGGTGAATTCCGGTGCTGCGGATGGTGGAATGAATTACGCCATCCACCTTTACCTCGTAGTAGTCGGCATTGACTGCTTGTTCCAGGTAGCCACCAGTTCGAACGCCTTGGTAGGGCTTTGGCTGTCCTTCATCGTTACCTGAGGAGCAGCGAGGGCACCGTTGGAGTGGAGCAGCACATCGGCATCATCCATCTGATAGCCATCCATGCGGAGCTCTACGTCGTTGGCGGTGATGTCGGTCTTCGCCAGTCGCACATAAACCATCGGATTCTTGCGGATATCCATCTTCTCGAAGTCGCTGCCCGGTGTGGCGAAGCGGTTGAGCTGAGGAGCCTCGTCGAAGAACCACGCATTCTCGGTGTTGCGGAGTTCATCGAGCGAATTCACCTGGGAAAGCTTCACGCTCTTTCCGCCCATCTTCGCCGCCAGCTTCTTAGGCATCTGGCTCAGATTGATGCGTAGCTCTGTAGCCTGGTTCTTCTCCTGACCCTGGAAGTGGTACGTGGTCTTGTAGATGTGTACTTCGAGACGGTTCTTCTGGAGGGAAGAGGTGATGTGGGTGGTGGCGCTTTCGCCCAGGCGGTAAAAGCTCGGTCTTGCTGTCATCGTCATAGAGGGCGTAATGGGTTTCGCCGTATGGATAGAGTTCGAAGATGCGCTGGGTGTTGTCTATCTGCGATACGTTGTTGTTAGGATTTACCATCGGAATGATGGCGCCTCGCTTCACGAAGACAGGCAGTTTCCAATAGGGAGCCTCAAACTCGTTGATGATTCTTCCACCTTTATATATATGTCCGCTGAAGTAATCCACCCATTCGCCCTGAGGCAGGTAGATGCCGTTGCGGATGTCGTTGCCCTCCTTGTCCATCTTGGTTTCCTTTGTAGATAGGAGCCACGAGGAACGACGGACCGCACATAAACTGATACTGCGTTGCCTTGCCCAGGGTATAAGGGTTGGCTTCGTCGAGGAACATCGCCCCTTACCAGCGGCTTGCCGGTTACTGCCTCGTGGGCTGCGGTGTAGATGTATGGCATCAGCTCTGACTTGAGCTTCAGATACCAGCGGTTGACGGAAGTTACCGGTTCGCCCAGGATATGAGGATACTGGCATTGCTGCCCCAGCCATCCATGTTCAGACCCATTGCGGTGAAGGCCTTCCATTCGAACTCGCATATTGACGATCGGATTCTTTCCGCCGAAGATACCATCATTATCCGATGTGATGTTGAGATACCCGAAAGTCCGGCGCCGATGAAGGTAGGGATGTGGAAGCGGATGTACTCCCAGTCGCCACCGGTCTGGTCGCCCGACCAGACGGATGCATATCGCTGTGTACCAGCCCATCCATCGAGCGAAATGATGAACGGACGGGCATTATCGCCATAGTAAGGCATGATCTGAGCCACGTCAGCCACACCGTTCAGTCCGAAGGAATAGCCGTCGCCAACCCAAGCCACATCGGTCTTGAGTACTCTTACGCCAGCATGTCCCACCTCCTTCACGATGTCGCGCTGCAGGAGTGCCTCGATGCTGTCCTTCGGATGCGGGTCTGACTGGGTCCAGAGTCCGATTTCCACACCGTGCTTGCGGGCGTAATCTCCGAATTTCTTCAGGTTCTGGATGTTGCCGTCCAGGGTACTCTCCTGTCCGTATCCGGCTCCGTATCCATCGTTTGGCAGGAACCATCCCAGCGGCATGTCGTGCTTGATGTATCGGTCGATTGCCGCGCGTGCCGAGAACTGGTAGTTGTTCTTCTCGCCATTCAGTGATTCCTTGATTCCGGTCTTGTCGCTGGCACTCTCCTTATACGCCTTTCCATCCTCGAACACCATGGTGCGGCCCTTTTGTCAGATTCCTTCCAGTAGTCGCGGTTGTAGGCATTGAGATGAGCCTTCGTAGAAGCCGAACTTAGGGAGCAGGACAGGGTTGCCGGTGAGCTGGTAATAGCCATCGAGCAGATCGGTAGGCTTTTTGCCCACCATGAAGAAAACGTCTAAGTTCCTGGATTCGTGAGAGAGTTCTACCTTTCCGTTGTGGGTAGAACCGAAGTCGTAGAGACCTGGCTTGAAGGTGTACCACATGAAGCCGTAGCCAGCGGTTGACCAATAGAATGGGGCAGGGAAGCCACTCCGCCATCTACCCAGTTGTTGGTGTTGACGATTTCGATTTACTCACCCTTGTGAGAGAATCTTCCGTTCTGTACGCCACCACCGAAGAAATACTCATCCGGCTGTTCGCGCAGGCTGAGGGTTACCTTTTCGGGAGTAAACTGTGCCGGAGCGCCTGCTCAGCCACGGTCTTTCCGTCTTCCAGGTTGATGATCTTGAAGAGCTGGGTAGCCTTGTCGAAGATCACCTGCGCCTTGGTGGTAGAAAGGATGATGGAGTTTTCGTTCTCCTCAACCTTCACCTGCTTGTGGTCCAGGGCTGTGCGTGGATTATCCACCAGGATGCTTGCCTCGGGTTTGGCCTCGGGTGCTCTCATTACGCCATCGTTACGATCTTCGAAGATACGGAAAACACTTTCGCCATAGAAATCTACGGCGACACGTTGCTGGTTGGCGAAGACAATCTCCACCAGCGTAGGATTGATTCTGAGAATCTGTACATCTCCAGCCTTCACGGTCTGGGCTGCCTTCTGGGCATCGGGAGCGGATGGAAGCAGGGGAGATGATGATGTGTTGGTTGTGTTGGCAACCATAGGCAAGGTTACCGCCATTGCCATCAGGTTGCCAACAGATAATTTCTTATAAATATTACTCATTATTTTATTTATAGATTATTTTGAGAGTTTTTTCGATGAAAGCCTTCATCTCTGCCTCGTGTTCCTTCGCCTTGAGGAAGAGATGCCACTGGTTCTGGGCTCTTACGAGGTTGTGCTCAGGATACTTGCACTTCCAGTAGTGGTCGCCGTTGAGGTAATCCCAGAGGAAGCGTACAGCCTGCATGTATGGGAAGAGCTCGGCTGCATGAGGAAGCAGGGAAATCTCCAATGGAGAAAGGAAGGCTGATGCTGACTCCACGTAGCCGCGGGTGAACGACTCGAAGATGTCCATGCGGAAATCTATCTTCTCGAACTCCGGAGAATCCTCGGCGATGGTATTCGCTGCCGTGCGGAGGAAATCGCCGTAATCGCTCACGAAGAGAGATGGCATCACGGTATCGAGGTCGATGACGCACAATACGCGGCCTCTTCATCAAACATCATGTTGTTGACCTTGGTATCGCAGTGGCAGACATGCTTCTGCAGCTTGCCCGCGCGGAATAGGCGCTGGCAGAGACACATCTCGTCCATATAACTCTCGATGTCGGCGATGAAATCCTTCACGCCTTCTGCTCGTCCGGCACGGTCTTCCTTCACAGCCTGGCGGAGCTGGTCGCGGCGCAGTTCCATGTTGTGGAAATCAGGGATGGTTTCGCCGAGGCGGTCGGTGATGTCGGTGAGCTGAGCCTCGAACTCTCCGAAGGTCTTGCCTGCGTAGTAGGAGCTTTCCGGGTTGACTGCCTCCTGGGTGATGGCACGAGGAATGAAGACGGAGATGCGCCAGTACTGCTGGTCTTCGTCTTTTACATAGGTTTTTGCCATTGTTCGCCTTGACGAAGGTGAGAACCTTGCGGTCGATATCGTCAGCGCCCTGTTTTTCGAGCTGCTGGCGGATGTGTGTAGTTACTTCCTCGATATTGTGCTGCAAGAGATCTACATCGGTGAAGATAGAGTCGTTGATGCGCTGGAGAACATAGTCTGGTGCATCTTCTTCTACTGTTGTCACCTTGTAGGTGTCGTTGATGAGTCCATTACCGAGAGGCTTTACCTCATTTACAGTTCCGATGATATCGAACTGTGAGATGATAGGTTTGAGATCTTTCATTTTAGTTTGGTTTTAATATTGATTATTTATAAAGCTTTCAAATTATCTCAGGTCGATGACTTCGGCTCCTGGGAATTCCTTTGCTGTTGAAGACGAAGGAATTGTTGGAAACACCCTTTGCCTTGAAACCGGAGATATCGATGGTGCTCCAGGTAGAACCCTGGCGCATCTTTACCTGCGATGGCACGTGGGTATTCTTGTTGATGGTGATATACATCTCTGCCACGCTGCGCTTCTGGTTGTTGGCTACGAGATGCACCTGATAGTTGCTGCCCACGGTCTTGAGGCTGCTCTTATATCCTGTCTTGTAGATGTGGATGAAGGTATAAGGATTCATCGACATCTGCTTGGCGGTAGGGTTGCTCACGTTCACCTCGTTGGTCTTCTTCATATAAGTCCACTGGGTCTTGCCGTTATACCAAACGATGGCTTCCGGTGTGCGGGCATTAAACTTGTTGCCCTTGATGGTGATGGTACCGCTTGCCGAGCCGTACTTAGGACTAGACATCTTGAAGTTGGCGGTAGCGCCCTTCTTGTTGCCGATAACGGCAGCGGTCTTGTCGAGCACCTGCTGGGCGGTCTGCGCCATGGTGCCCAGGCTCATCATCGCTGCGAAAGCGATAGCTAAAATCTTTTTCATATCCTTACTGTTTATTGTATTATTCAAATTATGAGTTTCTCAGCTGCATCAGCAATGTATTGAGCTGGTTCTCATCCTGCAGGAGCACCTCTCTAGGCTTACTGCCCTGAGCAGCTCCTACGATGCCTGCAGCCTCAAGCTGATCCATCAGTCTGCCGGCACGGTTGGTAGCCGATGCTGAATCTTCGCTGGATCATACTGGTGCTGCCCTGCTGCGAGAGAACGATGGCGTGGGCTGCCTCCTCGAAATATGGATCAGGTTGCGGGCATCTACGCTGCCGTTGCCTCCTGCACCGCCATCCTCGCTGGCTGGCTCTGGCAACTCCATCGGTTCGATAGGACCAGGCTGATTGCAGATGTATTCGTTGATGCGCTCAATCTCTGGTGTATCTACGAAGGCGCACTGTACACGCACCGGTTCGTTGCCGTTGAGATAGAGCATGTCACCACGACCGATGAGCTGGTTGGCTCCCGTTCTGTCGAGGATGGTCTTGGAGTCGATAGCCGAAGTTACCTTGAAGGCGATACGTCCAGGGAAGTTTGCCTTGATGGTACCGGTAATGATGCTGGTGGTAGGACGCTGGGTAGCGATGATGGCGTGGATACCCACCGCACGGGCCAGCTGGGCGATACGGCAGATAGGCAGTTCCACCTCCTTGCCGGCTGTCATGATCAAATCTCCAAACTCATCGATAATCACTACGATGTATGGCATAAATTCGTGACCATCAGTCAGTTTCAGTCTATGGTTCACGTATTTCTGATTATACTCCTTGATGTTTCTGGCTCCCGCCTTCTTCAGCAGGTCGTAGCGGCTGTCCATCAGCACACAGAGACTGTTGAGCGTTCTCACCACCTTGGTAACGTCGGTGATGATAGGCTCCTCCTCATCCGGAACGGCAGCCATAAACTTGTTGGTAATGCGTGAATATACGCTGAACTCCACCTTCTTAGGGTCGATGAGTACCAGCTTCAGCTCGTTAGGATGCTTCTTGTAGAGCAGGGAAGTGATGATGGCGTTCAGACCAACAGACTTACCCTGACCGGTAGCACCGGCAACGAGCAGGTGAGGAATCTTCGCCAGATCCACCATGAACACCTCGTTGGTGATGGTCTTACCCAGCGCAATAGGCAGTTCCATCTTGGTTTCCTGGAACTTCTTGGAGTTGAGGATGCTCTCCATGCTCACGATGTTCGCCTTGGCATTAGGCACCTCGATACCGATGGTACCCTTACCCGGAATCGGTGCGATGATACGGATACCCAGGGCAGCGAGGCTCAGGGCGATATCATCCTCCAGGTTCTTGATCTTGGAGATGCGCACACCCTCGGCAGGCTGAATCTCGTAGAGGGTGATGGTAGGACCCCACGGTGGCACGGATGGTCTTGATCTGTACGCCGAAGTTGCCCAGCACCTCGATGATTCGGTTCTTGTTGGTATTCTGCTCCTCTTCGTCGATAGACACCTCCTGGTCGTCGTATTTCTTCAGCAGGTTGAGGGTAGGGTACTTGTATCTTGTGAACGGCTCCTTCGGGTTGATAGGCGTATTGAGTACCTCGGCATTGCTTACGGTGTTGCTGGTAGCCTTCTCTTCTCCGGTAGCCACAGAGATATCCATTCCGATATGAGCCGAAGCGGCAGCGGCTGCAGCCATCTCCTGGCGCTCTCTTTCAGCGCGCTGTGCTCTGAGTTCACGCTGCTGCTGAATCAGGCTCGGAGCTGCCACATTCTTGTCGGCATCAGCCTGCTGGCTGTCAGCGGCAGCGGCTGCATCGAGGTCGATAGGCGAGGTTGACTTCTCATCCTCGTCCTTCTGCTTCTCAGCCATCTGCTGCAGAGAACTTTCCTCGTTCTGGTCAGCCATCTGGTTTTGGGATGTCTCCTGAGCCTGAGAAGTCTTGGAATTCTTGTCCATCTCCTCCTCCTCATCCTCCACGACACCCTGGGCAGCATTCCGGTAAGCTTCATCGATGACATTATCATCCTCCTGCTTCTCCCTGTGGTTGGTAATCTCGAATTTCACCTTATTAGATATATATCCGATAGGGTTGAGCGCCTTTCTCACGATGGTGATGGTCTCGGTGGTGATATAGGTGAGGAATGCAATCGCCACGAAGAGGAGGATGGCGGTGAGTCCCGGAGGACCGATGACATTCTCCAGGGTCTGTACCACGAACATGCCGTGTTTTCCGCCCGGATTGAAGATGAGACTACCGAAGATAGGAGTGAGAACTTGGCGAAGGTGACGGATGACCAGATCATCACCACCATCAGACAGAAGAACCACTTCCAGAGATTCACGCGATAGACATTCATCAGCTGGAAACCCACCATTACCACGAAGCAGGGTATCAGGAAGGCTGGGAAACCGAAGTTCACCGCCATCAGCCAATAGGAGAGGATGGCTCCAAAGGATCCGCAGTAGTTCTGGAACTGCTGCTGGGTGTTGGTCCATTCTCCCAGCCTGCAGGTTCTCCAGCAGACTCTGGTCGGCAGCGCCCGTACTGAGGAAGGAAATCATCGCCAGCACCATGACGACGGCAACCACTAGAAGAGCGAGTCCGAGGAAGAAATCGGTGATCGTATTGTTGAAAATATATTGTAAAACCAATGGCTTCGCTAAATGATTTAGTTTTGCCTGATGTTCTTTTCTTTGCCATTTTTCTATTCCTTTTTAATATTTAACTGCAAAATTAGCAAAAAAGATTGAGAAACGCTCCTTTTTTTCGGGATTTTTTGCTAATTTTGCAACTTGTAATGAATAAATAGCAGTAATGAAGATAATTTTCACTAGTTTCGAAAAGAAAACTATCAATAGTCTGCCTCGAATTCTCTTTCCTGGCAATATGATAGTGATAGATAAGGCTGAAGATACAGATGCCGCTGTAGAATATCTCCTGGGACAGGATATTCTGGGTGTGGATACGGAGACACGACCAAGTTTCTCCAAGGGGTATGCGCTTCCAGGTATCTCTGCTGCAGGTGAGTACACGCGATACCTGCTATCTCTTCCGCTTGCATCTCACGGGTATGACACCAGCCATCATCCGATTCCTGGAGGATAAGAGGGTGCCTAAAGTGGGATTGTCTTGGCATGATGACCTCCTGCAGCTGCATCGCAGATGCGATTTCAAGCCGGGATATTTCATCGAGTTGCAGGATGTGGCTAAGAAATTCGGCATCAAGGATATGAGTCTGCAGAAAATCTACGCCAACCTCTTCCATAAGAAAATCAGCAAGGCGCAGCGACTCAGCAACTGGGAAGCCCAGGAGCTCAGAGGCTCAGTGCAGGTATGCCGCTACGGATGCATGGTGCTGCATTCACATCTACGAGGAGTTCAACCGGCTTGCCAAAGCTGACGATTACGAGCTGGTAGAGTTCTAGGTTCAATAATGTATAAGACTATATAATATAATAATGTATAAGAACGTATATTTAAAGAAAGGAAAAGAAGAATCTCTCAAGAGATTCCATCCATGGATATTCTCCGGCGCTATCCAGCGCATGGACAATGATATAGAGGAAGGTGAAACCGTAAGGGTGTTCACTTCTGCCGGCGACTTCATCGCCATCGGTCACTATCAGATCGGTTCCATCGCCGTGAGAGTGCTCTCCTTCAGCGATGTGGATATCGACAACGAGTTCTGGTGCGCCCGACTGGAGTCGGCTTACAAGATGCGACTGGCTGTAGATATCGCTGGAAATCCCAACAACAACACCTACCGTCTGGTACACGGCGAGGGCGATAACCTGCCGGGTCTCGTTATCGACTGCTATGGTCCTACTGCCGTGATGCAGGCTCACAGTGTGGGTATGCACGTATGCCGTATGGAGATTGCCAAGGCGCTGAAGCAGGTGATGGGCGACGAGCTGCAGAACATCTACTACAAGAGCGAGACCACCCTGCCGTTCAAGGCCGACCTGCGTCAGGAGAATGGCTTTATCCTGGGTGGCGATGCCGACGACGTGGCTGTGGAGAACGGATTGAAGTTCCATATCGACTGGCTGCGCGGTCAGAAGACCGGTTTCTTCGTAGATCAGCGTGAGAACCGCTCCCTGCTCGAACATTACGCCAAGGGCAAGAGCGTGCTCAACATGTTCTGCTATACCGGCGGTTTCTCAGTCTATGCCATGCGCGGCAATGCCAAGGCGGTTCACTCCGTAGATAGCAGCGCCAAGGCAATCGAGCTGACCAATGAGAACATCGCCCTCAACTTCCCTGGAGACCCACGCCACGAGGCATTCTGCGAGGATGCCTTCAAGTATCTGGATGAGCACGACCAGCAGTATGATCTCATCATCCTCGATCCTCCTGCCTTTGCCAAGCACCGTGCGGCGCTGCGCAATGCGCTGAAGGGATATACCCGTCTGAACGTGAAGGGCTTGCAGAGAATCAAGAAGGGTGGAATCTCTTCACCTTCAGCTGCTCTCAGGTGGTAACCAAGGATAATTTCCGCAACGCTGTGTTTACCGCAGCAGCCCAGGCTGGAAGAAGAAGGTTCGCATCCTGCATCAGTTGCATCAGCCAGCCGATCATCCTATCAACATCTATCATCCTGAAGGCGAATACCTGAAGGGACTCGTGCTTTTTATGTGGAGTAACTGAACTTTCGCATAGCAGGGAAGTTAAAGGAGTAGTAATACAATGAAGAAATTTTCAATCATGATATGTCTGGTTTCAGCACTTCTGCTGGGAATGGTCAGTTGCGGCGATTCTCAGCAGAAGCGACTGCGACTGAGCAAACAGGGAGAAGGCCCGACTCGACAGTATCGACCGGGCTTCGCTCAAGGTGGAGTGTGATGCCTACGCTCGATTGCCTTCCGGTATATCTGGCTTACGAGGACAGCATCTTCCTGAAACAGGGAGTAACGGTACATCTCTATCGCTACAATGCGCAGATGGACTGCGATACAGCCATCGCCCGAAAAAGGGTAGAGGGTACGGTGACCGACCTGGTGAGGAAGCTGCCCGCCTGCAGAAGCAGGGCACACAGCTCTTCTATCCTGTCTCTACCAATCTGTACTGGCAGCTCATCACCAACCGCAAGGCGCGTATCTCGGAGCTGAAGCAGCTGTCTGACAAGATGATTGCCATGACCCGTCATTCTGCTACCGATTATCTCTCTACGCTTGTCATCGACAGCGTGAAGACCAAAGTATGATGTATATCGCGTGCAGATCAACGACCTGAACATCCGCCTGCGCATGCTTCTCAACAATGAGATGGATGCAGCCTGGATGCCGGAGCCATACGCCACACAGGCAAGGATGGCAAAGCATGTGGCGCTGGTGGATAGCAGAGACAAGAACCTTCAGTTGGGAGTTATCGCCTTCCGCAGCAAACTGAAGAGCGAACCCCGAAGAAAAAAGATCAAATCGACAGATTCGTGAAAGCTTACGACATCGCTGTAGATAGCATCAACAAGAATGGCGTACACCACTATGCCGCCTTACTGACCAAGTATTATGGTATTGATGCCCAAACCGTTAGCAATCTGCCAAAATTAAAGTACAGTCACGCAATGGAACCTCGCCAGCGAGACCTCAAGGTGGCAGATATTAACAATTAAAACAACTACAATTATGTCAGAAGAAGTAAATTTGTCAGAAGAGTCTAATAACTCAAAAAGGAGGCTAATAACCCAGGAAATGAGTCTTTGGACCAGAAGGAGTTATTGGAGGATGTTGCAGAAATCCGTCAAATGATTCATCAGCAGCGTTTTTAGCGAATGCAAGCCATTGCTCAAGAGTATCTTTAAATACAGTCCGAACAATTCGCAGTATATGCGCCGTCTGGTGCATGGTTTGCAGACAACCGTTCTCGCCAATATGAGTCTCTTCCAGCGCAAGAAGTTGCCTAATGAAATTCTCGGCGTTCTCAAGCTGTATGGCGAAGCATCAGAGCAAACTGATATCCCGAAAACGACACCTGAGGATAGAGCGGAGCTCATCTCCGATGCAATTTCTGAGCTCGACCAGCTCCTGGTAGATATCGAGATGGATATCCGTTCAGAACTGGGTGTTTTCAAGGATTTGAAAAAAAGCAGGGCGAGGAGATTGATATCAAAGAGGTGAAGCCAACCCTCGAGAAATTCGTTTCCCGAGAGGCGATGCTTTCCTGAACCATGACCTCTCGAAGAGGAGCAGGATCAGGCTTCAGCCACTCTGTATCAGGAGTGGGAAGAGTATCGCGAAAAGATTTTCGGCAGATTTGTCTCTTCTGGACATTGGAACGATGAGGAACGTGCTGAAGTTAAGGACACCATCCTTTCGCCTACAGTTGATTCCTTGACCTCTCAGCTGCTGGTGAGTGCCATTACGCTCTCCGCTGCCACCGTCTTTGATATGGGAAAATTCACTCTGCTCTACGATATCTACCGCCAGGCAGATGACGATGAGGTGAAGGTGCGTGCCCTCCTGGGATGGCTGCTGGTTTCCATGAATTCCAGCTGCTACGAACAGCAACCTGACTTCCTTAGCTTTGCAGAGCAGTTGACCGAGGATTGCAAGAATGATTCAGACTTGCTTGCTGATATCTTAAAAGCCCAGAAGATGCTTGCCGTGACAGTGTTCAGCGAGCAGAAGTCTATCGACTATACCAATGATATCATGGCATCGCTGTCAAACCGTTTCCTTGGCGACCTGAAAAATAAGGTAGCTGATTTGCTGGAGGCTGATGAAGATATGCGAAATATCTTCGGAGTCGAGGATGACGAGGAAATTTCGGAAGAGGAGAGTCCTATCCGTTCTGTCGATATCAATACCGACGAGGATGGGGACCCTGCTCTCAACGTGGTGTGGATAGTCCGCTCTCTATGGATGAAATGATGGATAAGGGCATTGATATCCTCTTGCCGCAGTTTAAAATGTTACGAGACCAGACAGAGTTCTTTACTCATCTGTACAATTGGTTCATGCCTTTCTATCTGAAGAATCCTCATATAACCGAGGCTCTCGGATTCGTAGATGAGAAGAGAAAGTTCTGCAAAGGCTTTCTGTTCTACTGCAAGATCATGTCCAGCCGATGCCTATTCCCTGGCAAACCCTGATCGTCTCTCATCCTAATGAGATACCGGAGAATATCGTTGACTGTTACGATGACCCTGAGGATGAGGGAGATGACAGCGAGTCTGCAGATGAGGAAGAGATTGTTGATGAATTCTTCAAAGAGCCTGAAGAGCATCGTGCAAAGCGTATCCGTATCAACTACATCCGCAATCTCCTGCGCTTCTCCAAGTTCTATAAAGAGAAGGATGAACTCTTCACTATCCTCGACGAGCTGGATGATGACAAACCAGCCTATGCAGTCTTGGCAGGTCCTCTTTTCCAGGATGAATTCTTCGATAAGTACCGCATGGCTATAGCCCGCTATTCCTTCCGCCGCGAGTTCCCAGACATGGTTGATGTGATGTTGGAAGGTGTGCCATGCGACACGCTGGAGATGCACTTCATGAAGGGATGGGTATGTATGCAGAAGGAAGACGATCATAGTCTTCGCATGGCTGTCGATCACTTCAAGGAGATGCTGAAGATGCAGCCAGACATGAAGCCGGTTTATCTGCAGCTGGGCATCTGCTATCGTAAACTCAGCCAAGTGGATGAGTATCTGGAGAATTTCGACAAGCTGATGGAGTTCAAGGATTCTTTCTCTGAAGAGGAACTCTTCGAGTTGAAACTGGAAAAGCTGAAGTTCATCGTCATGAACAACAGACTTGAAGAGGCGATGCCGCTGGCTTACGAGCTGGATTATACCCATCCGGAGAGTCAGATGGCGGGAGCCTTGCTCACACAGCTGCTTATCAAGATAGGTGGCGAACATGCGGAAGAGAACTTCCAGAAGGCTCATCAGCGCCTGGATGAATATTTCGCCGAGGTGAACGAGCTTTCGGTAGTTTCGAGAAGATGAAAAAAATCAGGTAAGGATCCGAAGAATATGATGATGCAGGCGATGGATCTCTTCTTCAAGATGATGAAGAATGATAAGGCTGCCGAAGCATACAACAACTATTCGCTCGGTCTCCTGGCATTGATTGAACATCAGCCGAAAAGGCTGTGGGACCTTTCTTCAGGGCTTATGCCTATTATGAAGATAAGGATCAAGATGTATTCTTTGAAGTCCTTAGGGAAGACTATAAATGGTTGAAGAACTATGGGTGTTCTTTCACGGATATCATGATTATCTACAATCAGATAGTGGCTGAGCACCAGCAATCGCAAGAAGAATTAAAGAAGTATGCCGATAAATCAGAATAGAAATAACAATAACAAGACACAGATAGATACCAACTACGCCCACCTGCAACCGCAGGCGGTGGAGTTGGAAAAGGTGGTTCTGGGTGCATTGATGATTGATACCGATGCTTTTCGGTGGTATCCGAGATGCTGAAACCCGAAACCTTCTATGATCCGAGACATCAGAAAATCTACGAGGCGATTCAGACCATGAATATGGAGGAGCGCCCCGTAGATATCATGACCGTTACGGATGAACTCACCAAGATGGGCGCCATCGAGAAGGTGGGTGGAGCGGGTTACCTGATGGAGATTTCCTCGCAGGTGGCTTCGGCTGCCCACATCGAGTATCATGCCCGAATCCTGGCGCAGAAATATCTGCAGCGACAGCTCATCCATTATGCCGGCGACATCGAGACCCAGGCGTATGATGAGGGTGTGGATGTGGATGAACTCATGCAGCATGCCGAGGGTGAGCTCTTCCAGCTCTCCCAGGGTAACATGAAGCAGGATTACACCCAGATTGATCCGGTGATCAAGGATGCCGTGGATATCCTGCAGCGTGCTGCCCAGAACAAGGGCGGACTCACGGGTATTCCTACCGGTTACCAGCAGATGGATGATATGACTTCCGGTTGGCAGCCTTCCGACCTGGTGATCATCGCAGGACGTCCTGCCATGGGTAAGACTTCCTTCGCACTGAGTATCGCCAAGAATGTAGCGGTAGATCACGGGGTGCCTATCAGTTCTTCTCGCTTGAAATGAACAACGTTCAGCTGGTCAACCGTCTTATCTCGAATGTCTGCGAGATTTCGGGTAAGAAGATCCTGAACGGTCAGTTGGATCAAGCGAGTGGGAGCGACTGGACAAGAAAATCCGTTCTCTCACGGGTGCACCTATTTATATAGATGATACCCCAGGTCTTTCCGTCTTCGAGTTGAGAACCAAGGCGCGCCGACTGGTACGCGAGAAGGGAGTGAAGCTGTTGATGATCGACTACCTCCAGCTGATGAATGCCAACGGTATGAAGTTTGGCAGCCGTCAGGAAGAGGTTTCCACCATCTCGCGTTCCCTCAAGGGTCTTGCCAAGGAGTTGAATATCCCGGTGCTCGCCCTCTCTCAGCTCTCGCGTAACGTAGAAAGTCGTGAGGGTCTCGAAGGAAAGCGACCTCAGTTGAGCGACCTCCGTGAATCCGGAGCCATCGAGCAGGATGCCGATATGGTACTCTTCGTTCACCGTCCGGAATACTATCACATCTATCAGGATGAAAAGGGAAACGATCTTCATGGTATGGCGCAGATCATCATCGCCAAGCACCGTAAGGGGTGCCACCGGAGATGTACTCCTGAACTTCCGTGGCGAGTTCACCCGCTTCCAGGATCCTACCGATTCCTATACTCCAGTTCAGGAGGGTGGCGAAATCATGGGTTCCAAGATGAATGGTGGGGCTGCTGATGGGATGATTGCCAGCGGAGCCATTCCACCTCCGCCGATGACAGGACCTGACGGTCCGTTACCTTTCTAGATGAAAAGAGAATAATTTCGTATCAGAACGTTCTTTTTCTGAATAATCTGGTATAGAAACTGCTCGAATCTCTAGATTTTGGGTAAAAAAATAGGCGAAAAATGGCAATTTGAAAGATTTTCTATTAAAAAGTTATAAATTGTTTGCGTATATCAGAGAAAATGATTACCTTTGCCAACGATAAATATATAACGTATAAAAATAGAAAAATATGAGAGCATTAGCGTTGAATATTACAAGCATTATTATTATTCGACTTCGACTGCAGCATGTAGGCGGAAGTGATAAGGTGTGCGTATAGTTCAGCGGTTTGAATATATAGAGCCTTTCTACACTTCCGTATATGGGAGTGAGAAAGGCTTTTTTAATATCTTACGCCCTGGCCTAAAAGTAAGGGCGCAATGTTGCCCCTGTAAGGGCAAAAGCTTTAATTAATAAGAGAAATAAAAATATTTAAGAGATATGAGTGACAGATTATTTATTTTCGACACAACCCTTCGTGATGGCGAACAGGTTCCAGGATGCCAGTTGAATACCGTAGAGAAGATTCAGGTAGCTAAGGCTCTGGAGCAGTTGGGCGTTGATGTCATTGAGGCTGGATTCCCTATTTCAAGCCCGGGTGACTTCAATTCCGTAGTAGAGATTTCCAAGGCTGTAACATGACCTACCATCTGTGCGCTGACCCGTGCGGTGGAAAAGGATATTGACTGTGCTGCAGAGGCATTGCAGTATGCTAAGCATAAGAGAATTCATACGGGTATCGGTACCAGCGATAGCCATATCAAATATAAGTTCAATTCCAACCGCGAGGAAATCATCGAGCGTGCCGTGGCTGCCGTGAAGTATGCCAAGAAGTATGTAGAGGATGTGGAGTTCTACGCTGAGGACGCTGGCCGTACTGACAAGGAGTATCTGGCTCGCGTGGTAGAGGCTGTCATCAAGGCAGGTGCTACCGTAGTCAACATTCCTGATACCACCGGCTATTGCTTGCCGGATGAGTATGGTGCCAAGATCAAGTATCTGATGGATCACGTGGATGGCATCGAGAATGCATGCATCTCTACCCACTGTCACAACGATCTCGGTATGGCTACCGCCAATACCCTGCAGGGTGTATTGAATGGTGCCCGCCAGGTGGAGGTTACCATCAATGGTATCGGTGAGCGTGCGGGTAATACTTCGCTCGAGGAAATCGCCATGATTCTCAAGTGCCACAAGAACATCGATATTGATACCAATATCAATACCACCAAGATTGTTCCGATGTCTCGCATGGTGAGCAGCCTGATGAACATGCCTGTGCAGCCTAACAAGGCTATCGTGAGTACTGCAATGCCTTCGCTCATTCTTCCGGTATCCACCAGGATGGCGTCTTGAAGAATGTTCAGACTTATGAAATCATCGACCCTAAGGATGTGGGATTGGATGATAACGCTATCGTATTGACAGCCCGCTCAGGTCGTGCTGCATTGAAGTATCGCCTCCACGTAAATGGTGTGAATGTAGATGACGAGGAGAAGCTCGACAAGATCTACAAGAAGTTCCTCCAGTTGGCTGATAAGAAGAAGGAAGTTACCGACGAGGATGTATTGATGCTCGCTGGTGCTGATTCTGCCGATAAGCATGGCGTTCAGCTCGACTGGTTGCAGGTAACTACCGGCAAGGGTGTGAAGAGCGTGGCAAGCATCGGCTTGAACATCGCTGGTCAGAAGTTCGAGGCTGCTTCATCAGGCAATGGTCCTGTAGATGCTGCCATCCGTGCCCCTCAAGAAGGTCATCACCAAGGAGATGAACCTCAAGGAGTTCACCATCCAGGCTATCGACAAGGGCTCAGACGATGTAGGTAAAGTTCACATGCAGGTGGAATACGATGGTCATGTATATTATGGCTTCGGTGCAGATACCGACATCGTAACCGCTTCGGTAGAAGCCTATATTGACTGTATCAACAAGTTCAAGGTAAGATAAAGTAAAATTCAGCTAAATATATAACAAACAGGATATTATGAATACATTATTCGACAAGATTTGGGACAAGCACGTTGTCCAGATTGTAGAAGATGGTCCAACTCAGCTTTACATCGACCGTCTTTACTGTCACGAAGTAACATCACCTCAGGCATTCGCCGGTATGCGGGCACGCGGACTCAAGATGTTCCGTCCAGACCAGATTTTCTGTATGCCTGACCACAATACTCCTACCCACGATCAGGACAAACCTATCGAGGATCCTATCTCAAAGAAGCAGGTAGATACCTTGGCAAAGAACACCGCTGATTTCGGCGTAACCCACTTTGCCATGAACACCAAAGACAATGGTATCATCCACGTGGTTGGTCCTGAGAAGGGTCTTTCTCTTCCAGGTATGACCATCGTCTGCGGCGACTCTCATACTTCTACCCATGGTGCAATGGGTGCCGTAGCTTTCGGTATCGGTACTTCTGAGGTGGAGATGGTGATGGCTTCACAATGTATTCTCCAGAGCAAGCCAAAGTCTATGCGCATCAGCATCAACGGCAAGCTCAGCAAGGGCGTTACTGCCAAGGACGTTGCTCTCTATCTCATGAGCCAGCTCACTACTTCGGGCGCTACCGGTTACTTCGTTGAGTACAGTGGCGATGTAGTGAAGGATATGTCAATGGAAGGTCGTCTGACTCTCTGTAACCTCTCTATCGAGATGGGTGCCCGTGGTGGTTTCGTAGCTCCTGATGAGACAACATTCGAGTACATCAAGGGTCGCGAATATGCACCTAAGGGTGAAGAGTGGGACAAGGCTGTGGCTTACTGGAAGACCTTGAAGAGTGGCGATGACGCTGTCTTCGACAAGGAGTTGACTTTCGAGGCAAAGGATATCGAGCCACGCATTACCTACGGAACCAACCCTGGTATGGGTATCGGCATCACAGAAAGCATCCCAACACTCGATGAGATTCCAGAGGAAGAGCAGGCTGGTTTCAAGAAGAGCCTCAACTACATGGGCTTCCAGCCAGGCGAGAAACTGGAGGGTCATCCTATCGATTATGTATTCCTGGGCGCATGTACCAATGGTCGTATCGAAGACTTCCGTGCTTTCGCTTCATTGGTTAAAGGAAAGAAGAAGGCTGAGGGCGTAACTGCTTGGCTTATACCTGGTTCTTGGTTGGTTGATAAACAAATACGTGAAGAGGGAATTGATAAGATTGTAGAGGCTGCTGGCTTCGAAATCCGTCAGCCTGGATGCTCTGCTTGCCTGGCAATGAACGATGATAAGATTCCTGCAGGCAAGTACTCTGTAAGTACATCCAACCGTAACTTCGAGGGTCGTCAGGGACCAGGTTCCCGCACCATCCTTGCCAGCCCATACGTAGCAGCTGCTGCCGCTATTACAGGTAAGATTACCGACCCAAGAGAGTTTATGTAATGTTAAGTGTTCAATGTTAAATGTTAAATTGAAATGAAACAGAAATTCAATGTAATTACATCAAGCTGCATTCCTCTTCCTTTGGAGAATGTAGATACTGACCAGATCATCCCAGCCCGTTTCCTCAAGGCTATCGACAAAGAGGGTATGGGCGACAACCTCTTCCGCGACTGGCGCTACAATGCCGACGGAACTCCAAAGCCTGACTTCGTGATGAACGACCCTTCTTACAGCGGCGTCATCCTCGTAGCTGGCAAGAACTTCGGTTCCGGTTCTTCTCGTGAGCACGCTGCCTGGGCTATCGCAGGTGCTGGCTTCCGTGTAGTCATCAGCTCTTTCTTCGCTGATATCCACAAGAACAACGAGTTGAACAACCTCGTATTGCCAGTAGTGGTAAGCGAGGAATTCCTGAAGGAACTCTTCGAGAGCATCGACAAGGATCACAAGACTGAGGTAAAGGTTGATCTTCCTAACCAGACTGTCACCAATCTTGCTACCGGCAAGAGCGAGCACTTCGAAATCAACGGTTACAAAGAAGCACTGTCTGGAGAATGGTTTGGACGATGTAGATTTCCTCGTTCAGAACCGTGACAAGGTAGAGGCTTGGGAAGCTAAAAAACAAGTAATTATGGACGTTAACGCAAAGAGAGATAATTCCCGCATCAAGGAGATTGAGATCATGGACTGCACCCTGCGCGATGGCGAGCAGACCAATGGTGTCAGTTTCCTTCCTCACGAGAAATTGATGATAGCAAGAATGCTGTTGCACGATATCAATGTAGATCGCATTGAGGTGGCTTCAGCACGTGTATCGGAAGGCGAAAAGGATGCTGTCGCTCGAATTTGCCGTTATGCCAAGACCATAGGCAAACTGGATTCCGTTGAGGTATTGGGATTCGTGGATAACAACAAGAGCGTGGATTGGATTGCCGAATGCGGCGGTCATGTCATCAACCTCTTGGCGAAGGGTAGCTACAAGCACTGCACCCAGCAGCTCAAGATGTCGCCTGAGCAGCATCTCGCTCATATCAGGCAGACCATCGACTATGCTTTAAGCAAGGATTTCACAGTGAATCTCTACCTGGAGGACTGGTCGAGCGGTATGCGCGACAGCCGTGACTATCTCTTCACGATGATGGACGAGCTGGTGAAGTTGCCTATCAAGCGCTTCCTGCTTCCTGATACTTTGGGTATCCTGAACCCATTGCAGTGTGTGGAGTACATGCGACAGATGGTTCGCCGTTATCCAAACTCTCACTTCGACTTCCATGCCCACAACGACTACGATCTGGCGGTGAGCAACTCGCTGGCTGCCGTATTGAGTGGTGCCAAGGGTCTTCATGTTACCGTGAATGGCTTGGGCGAGCGCTGCGGCAATGCACCATTGGCGAGTGTTCAGGTGATTCTGAAGGATATGTTCGGGGCAAAGACCAATATCAAGGAAGACCGACTGAACGATATCTCCCGATTGGTAGAAGGATACAGCGGCATCGCCGTGGCTCCGAATACACCGGTGGTGGGCGATAACGTCTTCACCCAGGTGGCTGGCGTGCATGCCGATGGCGACAACAAGGATAAGCTTTATTGCAACGACCTGGTGCCTGAGCGTTTCGGCAGACATCGTGAGTATGCACTGGGCAAGAACTCCGGCAAGGCGAATATCGTACAGAACCTTAACGAACTGGGCTTGGAGTTGACTCCTGAGCAGACCAAGGCTGTGACCAAGCGAATCACCGAACTCGGCGACCGCAAGGAGCTGGTAACTCAGGACGACCTGCCATACATCGTGAGCGATGTGTTGAAGCATGGTGCTCCGGAGGATAAGGTGAAGCTGGTAAGTTACATGGTGTCAACCTCATACGGCTTGAAGCCTATAGCAAGTGTTAAGGTGGAAATCGATGGCAAGGAGTATGAAGACCAGAGCTCCGGTGATGGTCAGTATGATGCCTTCGTGAAAGCCCTCCGCAACATCTACAAGGTGAAGCTCGGCAAGACCTTCCCTAAGCTCGACAACTATCAGGTAACCATCCCACCTGGTGGTCGTACCGATGCCCTCGTTCAGACCGTCATTACATGGCGTGAAGGCGACCGCATCTGGCGTACCCGAGGCTTGATGCCGACCAGACTGAGGCAGCTATCAAGGCAACACTCAAGATGCTCAATATGTATGAGGCAGACAAGAGCGATGAGCAGGCTGTATCGCCTCGCAACTTAGATATGGAATAAAACAATTAAAAAATCAGATAAGATGAAATTAAACATTGCAGTTCTCGCCGGTGATGGTATCGGACCAGAGATTATGAAGCAGGGCGTAGCAGTAATGCAGGCCATTGCAGAGAAGTTCAACCATGAGTTTACTTTATAACGAGGCTATCTGCGGTGCTCACGCTATCGACGAGGTAGGTGATCCATTCCCAGAGGAGACCTTCAAGACTTGTATGGATGCTGACGCTGTGCTCTTCGCAGCCGTTGGTGACCCACGTTTCGACAACAACCCTACAGCCAAGGTTCGTCCAGAGCAGGGCTTGCTCGCTATGCGTAAGAAGTTGGGCCTCTTCGCCAATGTCCGTCCAGTAGCAACATTCGATTGCCTGCTCCACAAGTCACCATTGAAGGATGAACTCCTGAAGGGTGCTGACTTCGTAGTCATCCGCGAGTTGACTGGTGGTATGTACTTCGGCGAGAAATATCAGGATAACGACAAGGCTTACGATACAGATATCTACACCCGTCCTGAGATTGAGCGCATCCTGAAAGTAGCTTTCGAATATGCAATGAAGCGCAGAAAACACTTGACCGTGGTAGATAAGGCAAACGTTTTGGCATCTTCTCGTCTCTGGCGTCAGATTGCCAAGGAGATGGAGCCACAGTATCCTGAGGTGAACACCGACTATATGTTCATCGACAACGCTTCTATGCGCGTGTTGACAGAGCCTACCTTCTTCGATGTTATCGTTACAGAGAACACCTTCGGCGACATTCTGACCGATGAGACTTCTTGCATCACCGGTTCTATGGGCTTGCAGCCATCTAGCTCTCTCGGTGAGCACACTCCATTGTTCGAGCCTGTTCACGGTTCATACCACAGGCAGCTGGCAAGAACCTGGCTAACCCAGTAGCTCAGATTCTTTCTGCAGCTATGTTGCTGGAGCACTTCGGTTTGAACGAGGAGGGCGCTTTGATCCGCAAAGCAGTAGATGCTTCTCTCGATGCCAATGTCCGCACTCCTGAGATTCAGGTTGAGGGTGGTGCTCACTATGGCACTACAGAGGTTGGCGAGTGGATCGTTAACTGGATCAAGAATGCTTAATCTGGATTAATCTTTAGAAGTATTCTTACAAGATAGATTTTTGATTTGAATAGCCTTAAGGGAAAGTATATTTTTCCTTAAGGCTATATATATTTATCCTTAAGGGAAATTATTTTTTTCCTTAAGGATAAATATTGCATCGCAAAATCCCTTAAAAACAAGGAGTTTTGCTTCTGTTTATTTTATTTTGAAAATTCTAAACATCTTTTATCTTTCCTTTTTTGGCTGATTGCATAACTATTTGTATTTTTTGCAGCATGAAAAAGAAAAGTATCATATTATATATAGGTTGCTTGCTGGCTACACCTCTGTTTGCCCAGCAAAACAATTTGACGGCTGATTCCAAGGATCAGAACAAGGCGCTGCGCGATTCCCTGGCGGCAGCTACGAGTGTGCTTGCCTATCATCCTGACAGCATCGATCTGCGCCTGAAGAAGGCTGCGTGGAATATCCAGCTGGAACAGTGGAGTTATGCCAAGGATGACCTGGATAAGGTATTGTTCCTCAACAATACCAATATTGCAGGTCTCTTCTACCGTGCGTTCGTTAACGAGAAGCTTCTGCGCTATAACTTTGCCCGTCTCGATTATCAGAACCTCCTGGTTTTGGTGCCTGGCAACTTCCAGGCACAGCTCGGTCTGGCGCTGCTGAATGAGAAGGACAAGCATTATACCGAGGCGTATGATGGCATTAACAACCTCATAGAGCAATATCCGGATAGTGCGATGGCGTATGCGGCACGTGGCGGTATGGAGAAGGAGCGTGGTCAGCTGGAACTTGCCGAGTACGATTATGCCAAGGCAATCGCCCTTGATGAGGATAATACCGATTACCGCATCAACCGCATCGATCTCCTCATCATGCTCAACAGAAAGTTGGATGCCTATCGCGAACTGGAAGCTTTGCAGAAGAAGGGCGTTGCTCCTGGTCGTCTGCAAGACTTCTATCGCAGATTGCGTCGCAAGAAATAATCGTTGATGAGCTCTGCTACCCGGATCACTTCCTCGTCTCTCAGCGTAGAGTTGCAGGGAAGACTCAGCTCCTGGCAGGCGATGTCCTGGGTAATCGGCAGTTGATAATGTCGAAGCTCAGGATATCCCAGTTGCTCATTGGGTGGAATAGGATAGTGTATCGCTGTTTCTACTGATTCATCCTTCAGAAACTCCCTCAGTCTCATTCTTTCTTCGGTAATGAAAGGGAAGATATGGAGTACATTGCTGAATGGATCTTCCAGTAATCTCTTCGGGATGCAGCGTTCTACGATAGTTGGGTGCAGATATTCCAGATAGAGCATCGCCTTCCTGCATCTGGCGATATGCTCATCGTGGGGATGTCTCAGTTTTACATTGAGCACAGCAGCCTGAATCTCATCCATCCTGGAATTGATACCCTGATATTCAAAATCAAACCTGCTGGTTCTTCCATAATCGTGGAGGGCTCGGATAGCCTCAGCCAGCTCTTCATCATCGGTTGTCACGGCACCCGCATCACCCAATGCTCCCAGGTTCTTGCTTGGGTAGAAACTGTGGGCGCCGGCATCTCCTAAAGCACCCGTGTGGGAGATGCTTTTCTGGATGGCATTATTGTCAATGATATCTATCTGGTTTTGATAGGTGATATTCTCGTTTTCTATATTCAGCTTTCTTCTGATAGCCTCTCGTGCAGAGCTGTTGATGTATCCGCATCCGAAAGCCTGTGCGTTGTCTTCGAAAAATCAGCAGGTTGTTCTCCTCGCAGATTTCCTGGATTCTTTCTGTCCAGGATAACTTGCCGTAGAGATGTACCAGCATGATGCCCCTGGTTTTTATAGGAGATGTTGCTCTCTATGAGATTCTCGTCGATTTGCAGTGTCTCTGGGTTGGGTTCTACGAGGATGGGAACGAGTCCCACGCTTGTGATGGAAAGAATGGTGGCTATATAGGTGTTGGCAGGCACCAGAATCTCATCACCCTGGTGAAGCTTGCCAATAGCCATTTCTCCCATCAGGATCAGCTTGAGCGCATCCAGTCCGTTACCGCAGGAAATGCAGTAATCGGTGCCGATGAAAGAGGCATAATTCTTCTCAAACTGCTTCACACATCTTCCCTGTAAGTACCATCCGCTACTTACTACCTGATTGATTTCCTTCTTGATCTCTTCTTCGTATGGGGCATTGATAGCCTTCAGATCAAGATACTTGATGGCTTTCTTCTCGTTTTCTGTTTCCATTTCCTTTATTTTTGATGAATAGTAAGAAGCAGGGAATGCTTGGTGCTATCAATTATGCTGCTTTTGCAATCTTTTCCCAGAATCAGAGCCTGATTAGGACGGGTTAGCCTGAGGGTTCTTGCTTCTTCTATGACCTGTATAGTGATTTCTCCTGCCAGTGCAATCAGCATCATAGGATTCTCTCCAAGTTCTATAGGAGCATCTGGCTGAATGGCGCCGATGTGATTCCATTCCACCTTTTTTATTTCGAAGGGGATATGGATGTTTTCCTCGGCGACGGAAAGACAGCCGCGAGGATCATATATCTTGGGAAGTTCTATGATTTCTATTTTGTTCATATTTATAAAAACGGAGGATAGTGGGCAATATTGTATAGATGGAAGGAAAAAGTAAGTTATAGGAAAAATGGGGAAAATAAAAAGTAAAGAGCAGCTATCTTCTCAGACAACTGCTCTACATTCAATAGGTATTAGTTTTCTTTAAGGTAAAAAGATTGTATTCAGGATAACGTTTGCAAAGGTAGCAAAAATATTTGGTTTAAAAAAATAATTTCTAAACTATTTTTTATAAAAAATGCTTTTTTCTTCAATTTGCTCTGTTTTTTCTTTAGTTTTTCCCCAGTAATCCTACATTTATTTAATTAATGACTAGTGTGAAAGGGATTCTGTAGGGAAGATATAGAAAACAAAAAAAGGAAACCCTTTTGTAAGGATTTCCTTTTTTTGCGAGGTGTCTAGCGGAGTCGAACCGCTCTACACGGTTTTGCAGACCGTTACCTAACCGCTCGGTTAAGACACCTTGTAGATGTTTGTTAAAACTTAAGAGGTGTCTAGCGGAGTCGAACCGCTCTACACGGTTTTGCAGACCGTTACCTAACCGCTCGGTTAAGACACCTTGTAGAGTTTTAGTTACCATTTCTGATAAGCGAGTGCAAAGGTACTACTTTTTTTTGAATCCACCAAATCTTTCCGCATCTTTTTTCGAAAATTATTCGTTTTTTTTCAAAAATATTCATTTTCTCTATTCAATTCTAGTGATTCTTTGTAGAATCCAACTTTCTTTTGTAGAGTCCTGCTTCTTGTTTGTGGAATCCAGCTTTCCCTTCTTCTTGCACTGTTCGTAAAAAGCGCAACCACTGCACCGGTAGTTGCCGTCCTTGCATTTGTTTGCCTGTTGCAACGATTTGTAAATGCGAAAGGCGGCATACAGAATGCATGCCGCCAGTATCGTTGCAATGATGGTGTATTGTATCATCATTTTCTTTTAGAGTTTAAAAAGTCCCTCTTTAACCTACGGCATTGTAGCCATTGGTAGAGTTCTTACGCATAATGTCGCGGATGTTCATCTCCTTGAAACCCTCGGCACGCTTCTGCTCCTCCAACTCTTTCTCTTCCTCGATATCCTTCTCAGAACGGGTAAAGGTGAAGGTCTTGTACTTGAATTCTGCGATAGCCCAACCTACGATTGCTACCACGATTAATGCGAATAATCCTACTACTGCGTTCATTTCTTTCTCCTTATTATATAATAATGTATATTTTAATAATCGTCATCAGCTACGTCCTCTGCATCATCGAGTCCCAGGTTCTCTGGATCCTCAAAGGTAGTACGGTAGCTTTCCTCGGTGAGCTTGTCGTCATCGAATGCATCATCGTCCTCATCAGGATCATTGTAGTGATCCTCAATCTCTGGTGCATCCTCATCTTCATCGTCGTCACGGTCCAGCACATCCTCATCGCGGTCCATGTCGTCATCCATAAACTTCATGCGGATTTTCTCCTGCTTTGGCTTCTCCTTGGCGAAGATTGCCTCAACCCAGGTGCCCTTAGGCACTACTAGCACTACGTAGTCATCAGCAAGCTTCTTCTCGTAGAGGCACCTGGTTTCTTCAGGCGATCCTTTGGAAGGGTAGTGGTACTGATGTCGAAACCGCTCTCGATGATATCCTTGATGCTCTGAGACAGACTGTCCCAGCCACCGCCAAAGTTACGCTCCAGCACTTCGATGAGTTTGGTCGCAGTTATATGACCGATGTTCTCGTAGGTGAGGTCAGTCACACGCATGATAGGGCGCTTCTTGATGGCATACTTTTTCGTTCTTGTCGTCGATACGGAAGGTACCGATCTTGAAGCCACGGTCCATCAACTTATCGAGCACTTCAGTACGGTCAATCTTGACTGGCTCAATCTCGAAAGCACTACGAATGATGTCGAGGTATCTACGCTGATTGTCCTTCAGGTCGTTGTCTTTCTCGGCAGCTTCCCAGAGACGGAAAACATCATTCTCCTGGAGATTCCAGACACTGCTCTTGGTCAATGTCTTGAGGGTGATTTTTTTTTTCATTTCTCATTGTTGTACGTATTTTGATTGCAAAAGTAAGTACTTCTTTTTATATATCCAAATTTTCTAGCTTATTTTTTTGCTTTTCTGCATTTTTTTTTCTTTTTATCCTAAAAACTTATGCGTGTTTCGTTTTTTTCATTACCTTTGTGGCGAAAAAATAATTGATATGAGTGAACCGTTAGCTGAAAGAATGAGACCTCGCTCGCTCGCCGATTATGTCGGACAGAAGCATCTGGTGGGTGAGGGTGCCGTGCTGCGCAAGATGATAGACGCAGGGCGCATATCCTCTTTATCCTCTGAAAATTCCGGGAGTGGGCAAGACTACTTTGGCTCAAATCGTAGCCCAGACCCTGCAGGTCCCTTTCTACACCCTTTCTGCCGTTACCAGTGGCGTAAAGGATGTGCGCGAGGTGATAGAGAGGGCGAAGAGTGGCAGATTCTTCAATTCTGCTTCTCCTATCTTATTTATAGATGAGATTCACCGCTTCTCCAAGAGTCAGCAGGACTCTCTGCTGGGGGCGGTGGAGAAGGGTATTGTCACCCTGATAGGTGCTACCACCGAAAATCCCTCTTTCGAGGTCATCCGTCCGCTCCTCTCCCGTTGCCAGCTCTATGTGCTCAAATCGTTGGAGAAGGAAGACCTGGAGGGACTCCTGCAGCGTGCCATCACCGAGGATGTGGAACTCAAGCAGAAGAAGATTGAGTTGAAGGAAACCGCAGCCATGCTCCGCTTCAGTGGCGGTGATGCCCGGAAACTGCTCAATATCCTGGAACTGGTGGTGGAATCTGCTGGCAGCGAGGAAGTGGTTATCACCGATAAGATGGTAGAGGAACAGTTGCAGCAGAATCCACTGGCTTATGATAAGCAGGGCGAGATGCATTATGATATCGTCTCTGCCTTCATCAAGAGCATTCGAGGCAGTGACCCTGATGCGGCGCTCTATTGGATGGCGCGTATGATGAGGGCGGCGAAGATCCGCAGTTTATCGCCCGTAGAGTGGTGATCAGTGCAAGCGAGGATGTGGGGCTGGCGAATCCGAATGCTCTCCTGCTGGCAAATGCTGCCTTCGATACGGTGATGAAGATAGGCTGGCCTGAGGCTAGGATTGCACTTGCCGAAGCGGTGGTGTATCTCGCAACCAGTCCGAAAGAGCAACAGTGCATATCTGGGCATCAATGATGCCATTGCCACGGTGAAGCAGACGGGGAATCTGCCTGTGCCGCTGCATATCCGCAATGCACCTACCAAACTGATGAAAGACCTGGGCTATCATGATGGATATAAATATCCTCACGATTATCCGGGGCATTTCACAGAGCAGCAATATCTACCTGATGAGCTGAAAGACGCCAGGTTCTGGCATCCGCAGCATTCTCCTTCAGAAGAACGCCTCTATAACTGGATGGTTACCTGCTGGGGAGAAAGATTCAAGAACCGCTAGGCGTTCCGACAGATTTGCAATCTGTCGTTAAACAATGTCGCTAGGCGTTCCGACGGATTTGCAATCCGTCGTAAAAAAATGTTCGACCTTTAAAAACCGGGGGGATTTGAAATCCCCCACATCAAATAATTTATTACGAGAAAATGACTATTCATCAAGACCCGGAACTGGTGATGACTCTCCAGAGCGTCATCGAGTTCATTGGAACCTTTTGCATTTGCCCTTTCGGGCATCAGACTTGCCGCCAGCAAGCATTATGATTGGCTGGGCGGATTTGTATGTGGTGTGGCTGTAGCCATCGGAGGCGGAACTATCCGCGACGTGATGCTGGGCTTGAATCCTTTCTGGATGTCGAGTCCTATCTATCTTCTGTTTACGTTCTTGGCACAACTGGTGGTGATTGTATGCCATCATTATCTGAAGCGTCTAGACAATACCTGGTTTCTTTTCGATACCCTCGGTTTGGCGCTTTTCAATATCGCCGGAATCCAGAAGACCCTCGATTGTGGCTTCCCATTCTGGGTAGCTATCATCATGGGATGTATCACGGGCTCCTTTGGAGGAGTCATCCGCGATGTGCTTCTCAACGAGGAACCGGTTATCTTCCGTAAGGAGATCTATGCGATGGCTTGTGTGTTGGGCGGACTGGTTTACTGGGCATTCAGCTATCTGGGCTTAAGCCTCTATATTACAGTGGTTGCCGCCCTTCCTCACGGTCTGCATCATCCGACTGCTCGCCGTGAAATACCATATCTCGCTGCCTACGCTGCGTGATGAGGATGAGAAAAAATAACATTTAACATTTAACATTAAATATAAAAAAAGTGAGAAGAGAGAAAATCTTAGGGATGCTGATTTTGGCGATGATACTGATGTTTCAGACTTCGCTGATGGCACAAAACAAACGTGAATTCCGTGGCGCCTGGATCCAGTGTGTCAACGGACAGTATTTGGGTAAATCTACCCAGCAGATCCAGTCGATGCTTACCCAACAGCTCGATGAATTGCAGAAGGATGGCGTGAATGCCATCATCTTCCAGGTGCGTGCCGAATGCGATGCCCTTTATCAGAGCGACCTCGAACCTTGGAGCAAGTTCCTTACCGGTGTCCAGGGCAAGGCTCCGTCGCCTTATTGGGACCCGCTGGAGTGGATGGTTGAGCAGTGTCATCAGCGTGGAATGGAGATTCATGCCTGGATCAATCCTTACCGTGCTAAGCATGGTTCTACTTCGTTCTCCCAGGTATCATCCCAGAGCGTAGTGAAGAAGCATCCGAACCTCTGTTTCAACTATGATAATCTCGTGCTTCTCAATCCGGCTCTCCAGGAGGCTGCCGATTATACCTGTCAGGTGGCTGCTGATATCGTGAGCCGTTATGATATCGATGGTTTCCATATCGACGATTACTTTTATCCTTATCCGGTAGCTGGCAAGCAGATTCCTGATCAGCAGATGTATGCAGCCAATCCTCGTGGTTTCCGCAATATCGGTGACTGGAGAAGAGACAATGTGAGCCGCTTCGTCAAGCAGTTGGGTGAAACCATCCATCGTGTCAAGCCTTGGGTGAAGTTCGGCGTTTCTCCTTTCGGTATCTATCGCAACCGGAAAAACTCTCCTATCGGATCTCAGACCTTCTACCTTCAGAACTACGATGATCTCTATGCCGATGTTCTCCTCTGGGTTAACAATGGCTTCATCGATTACTGCGTGCCTCAGATCTATTGGGAGATAGGTAACAAGGCGGCAGATTACAAGACCCTCATCCAGTGGTGGAACAAGTATGCCGGCAACCGTCCTCTTTATATAGGTGAGGATATTGAGCGTACCGCTAAGTTTGCCGATCCTGCCAATCCGAAGAGTCATCAGTTGCCAGCCAAGCATCGCCTTCACCAGCAGATGAATAATGTACAGGGCACTGTGCTCTGGTATGCCAAGACTGCTGCAGATAATGTAGGCAATATCGGTCATACTCTGCGCGATTATTACTGGAAATATCCTTCGCTTCCTCCATTGATGCCGTTCCTCGACGATAAGGCGCCAAAGGGTGTGAAGAGTCTGAAGATGGAGTGGACAGAGAAGGGACCTCTGCTTACCTGGAAGGCTCCAAAGGCAAAGAAGAAGAAATGGGGCGATGTAGCCAACCGCTTTGCCATCTACCGTTTCGAAAAGGGAGCGCCTGTAAATCTCAATGATGTCACCGCTCTCCAGGCTGTTGTTTACGATACCACCTATCCGATACCATACGTAAAGGATCAGAAATATACCTATGTCGTTACTGCGCTCGATCGAGTAGGTAACGAGAGCAAGGGTAAAAGAAAACCGTTTCGCTTTAGGCGAAGCGGTTTTCTTGTTTCTATCATTTAGCGTTTTCTTGTTTCTATCATTTAGCGTTTTCTTGTTTCTGTCATTCTGATTCAGAGCGTTTTTCCTGTTAAAAGCCTGGAATTGTCCCTTTAACCATAAAAAAAGACTAAAAAAGATTCTGTATTTCATTTTTTATTTGTACTTTTGCAGAGTCATTTCAGCGTTCCATTTGTTTTCTACTGCAACACTAAGATGAATGGAGTGCTGATTTGAGAGAATTGCTGAGAAACCTAGATGTTGATCAGAACCTATTAATTATAATTACTAACAGTAAGTGTTGCTAACTTTAGGGATGAAAATTAAGAGTTTTTTGATGGCAGCTTTGGCGGCATTTTCTTTGTCGGCTAGCGCTCAGTCTTTGTCTCCAGGCACCAAGTGGCATTGGGACAAGGGTACAATCGTAGTGGAGACACCAGAGCGTCCTGCAGGACAGCAGAATGTTTTGGGATTGACGGCTCCAAAGTTGAAGACAGTACGTGTGGGCTTTGTCGGTCTGGGTATGCGTGGTCCTTGGGCAGTAATGCGTTTCTGCCATATTCCAGGTGTAGAGATCGTTGCCTTGTGTGATTACGAGGAGGCTCGTGCAGAGAAATCACAGGAGTACTTGCGTAAGCAGGGCTTGAAGCCTGCCGATATCTATAGCGGTGCGAAGGGTTATGAGGCTTTGTGCAAGCGTTCTGACATCGACCTTGTTTATATCGCTGCCGACTGGAACCACCATTTCCCCTGTTGCCAAGTTTGCGATGGAGAATGGCAAGCATACAGCTATCGAGGTTCCTAGTGCCATGAACCTGGATCAGTGCTGGAGCCTGATTAACTTGAGCGAGCAGACTCGCAAGCATTGCTTCATCTTGGAAAACTGCTGCTACGACTACTATGAGATGAATGCGCTGGCAATGGCTCAGGATGGCGTTTTCGGTGACATCATCCGTGCTGAGGGTGCTTATATCCATTGTCTCGAGGACTTCTGGGATGCTTACTGGAAGGATCCAGCTGACAATGATAAGGACAACCTCCACTGGCGTATGAAGTATAACATGGAGAACCGTGGTGATGTTTATCCTACTCACGGCTTGGGTCCTGTTGCTCAGTGTCTGAATATTCACCGTGGCGACCGCTTCACTACGCTCGTAGCTATGGATACAGAGTCTTTCGTTGGTAAGGACTGGGTGAAGAACAAGAGCGGCAAGGAGTGCAAGGAGTTCCGCAATGGTGACCATACCACTACCTTGATGCGTACTGCCAAGGGTAAGGTGGTTGAGATTCAGCACAACGTGATGACTCCTCAGCCATACAACCGTCTGTTCAAGCTCACAGGTACCAAGGGTTACGCTACCAAGTATCCTACAGAGGAGTTTGCTCTTTCTGGCGAGGCGCTCAAGGGTACAGGTGCTCCTCAGATGGACAACCTCAATGCTCATGGTTTCATGAACAAGGAGCAGAAGGAAGCTTTGATTAAGAAGTATTATCATCCAATCTTGAAGAAGTATGGTGGGCTGGGCCGTCAGATGGGTCACGGTGGTATGGACTTCATCATGGACTCTCGTCTGGTTTACTGCTTGCAGAATGGTTTACCATTGGATATGGACGTTTATGATTTGGCTGAGTGGTGTTCTTTGGCTGAGCTGGGTGCTCTTTCTATGGACAACAACAGCGCTGCTGTTACCTTCCCAGACTTCACCCGTGGTTTCTGGAACAAGCAGGATGGTTACAAGCATCAGTATGCTTCTCCTGAGGCTGAGGCTGCTACAGAGGCTGCCGCTGCTGCTTACACCAAGTCGCAGAAGGAGGCTACTGCTAAGTTCAAGTTGTGGAACCTTTATGATGCTGTAGCTGCTGCCAAGAAGGCTAACAATGCCAAGGCTTTGAAGTCTGCTACTGCTAAGTACAACAAGGCTGTAGCTGCTGCCAAGAAGGCAATGAATGCTAAGAAGTAATATCAGGAAGTTAAAGAAGTTAAACTCCTCTAACTCCACCATAAAAAACAATCCCGGCTCTGAGATTCATCGTTTGAATCTCGGAACCGGGATTAATTTTTTGTTAAATTCTCGGAAAAACTTGGTTGTTTCGTGTATTTGATGTATATTTGCAAATCATAAGATAGCTATTTCTTGCAAATAGAATATATAACTTAAGAGAAGATAGAACATGAAACGGATTAAGGTTTTAGTTTTTAGCATGTTGGCTGCCATGATGCTTGCATCTTGCGGTACAACGCAGAAGGTGCCTCTTACGGGTCGCACCCATCGCATCTCTGTTTCTGATGCGCAGGTTTTGAGTTTGTCTAATCAGGAATATACCAAGTACATGGCTTCGGCGAAGAAATCTACCAATGCCGTGAAGACTGCACAGGTGGTAAGAGTCGGAAAGCGACTGGCTGCTGCCGTGGAGACCTATCTCAAGGAGAACGGATACGCCAGTGATCTGCAGAACTATTCCTGGGAATTCAACCTCGTTCAGGACAACAGTGTGAATGCCTTCTGTATGCCTGGCGGAAAGATTGTGGTATATGAGGGCTTGCTCCCAGTGGCTTCCAGCGATAACTCGCTCGCCATCGTACTGGGACATGAAATAGCTCACGCCGTGGCTAAGCATAGTGCCGAGCAGCTTTCCAAACTCAGAACCAGCAAACCGGTACCAGCATTCTGAGCGGTGTGCTGAATCAGGCAGTAGGTAATGGAGTGGGAGATCTGGCGGGTGCCGTAGCCGGACGGTATTTCTCATTCCGCAATCTGAAGTATTCCCGTGATAACGAAACAGAAGCCGACTATATGGGTTTGATCTTTGCTGCGATGGCAGGCTACGATCCTCAGCAGGCGATACCTTTCTGGGAACGTATGGCTGAGGCTTCGGGTAATCAGGGCAAGAGTGATATTTTCAGTGATCACCCTTCAGACACCAAGCGTATTGCTGCCTTGCAGAAGGAAATGCCTACTGCGCTGAAGTATTATAAACCTCAGGGACAGACTTCCGTATCCACTACTAAGAAAACACCAGGGCATCAAGACCATCAAGGCTAGCTCGCTGATGAAGAAATCAACTAAAAAAATAACGATATGATGGAATATATCTCTCAAAACCTCTGGCTATTTTGGACAGTCATCATGTTCATCTGCCTCATCTTAGAGTTGTCTTCCGGCGATTTCTATGTTACTTGTTTTGCCATTGGTGCGCTCATCAGCATACTTGTGGCTTAGTGATGGATGCTCCGTTCTGGTTGCAGGTGGTGGTCTGGGCGGTATGTTCCGTACTCAGTATCCTGTTGATTCGCCCGCATCTGGTAAAGGCTATCCATAAGGGAGGATCATCGCAAGCAGTAACTCCGATGCCCTTGCCGGACAGATAGGCGAGGTGAGTGAAACCATCGTTGCCGGTGGGTATGGAAGAGTGAAGCTCGATGGTGATGACTGGAAGGCAGAAGCTCCGGGCGCTGCTGGCGATATCGCCAAGGGAACCCGTATGGTAAGAGTGATGGGGCACCAGTCTATCATCCTCCAAAAAAGGGTAGAGAAAAGTATTAACTTTTAATTATTAAAACATCATGAACATAGGAATTTATGTATTGATGGCTCTAGTAGCACTTGCACTGGTAGTGGTAAAAGAAAACCATCGTTATCATTCCTCAGAGTGAGACCAGAATTATCGAGCGATTGGGTCGCTATTATGCTACCCTGAAGCCAGGTATCAACATTATCATTCCTTTCATCGACCAGGCTAAGACCATCGTGGCGATGCGTAGAGGGAAGATACGTTTATACAAACAGCATCGACCTTCGTGAACAGGTCTACGATTTCGACCGTCAGAACGTAATCACTAAGGATAATATCCAGATGCAGATAAATGCGTTGCTCTATTTCCAGATTGTGGACCCATTCAAGAGTGTGTATGAAATCAACAATCTGCCTAATGCGATAGAGAAACTGACTCAAACTACCTTGCGTAATATAATAGGTGAGATGGAACTTGACCAGACTCTTACCTCCCGCGATACGATTAACACCAAACTCCGTGCAGTTTTGGATGATGCAACCAATAAGTGGGGAATCAAGGTAAACCGAGTAGAGTTGCAGGATATTACACCTCCAGAGAGTGTGCTCCAGGCCATGGAAAAGCAGATGCAGGCTGAACGAAACAAGCGTGCTACCATCCTGACTTCAGAAGGTGAGAAGGAAAAGCAGCGCCTGCTCTCAGAAGGTGAGAAGGCTGCCATCGTGAACAAGGCTGAGGCTGCCAAACAGCAGGCTATCCTGAATGCAGAAGGTGAGGCTACTGCCCGCATCCGTAAGGCTGAGGCCGAGGCTATTGCCATTCAGAAGATTACGGAAGCTGTAGGACAGAGTACGAATCCAGCCAACTATCTCCTGGCCCAGAAATACATCAGTATGATGCAGGAAGTAGCACAGGGTAAGGATAATAAGGTGGTTTATCTGCCATACGAGGCAACCAATCTCTTGGGCTCTATAGGAGGAATCAAGGATTTGTTTAAACAGTAAACAGGATGGAAATCTGTAATTCAAGTAATCAACAGGAACTTTATTCAAACTGTAACTTCAGTAAATATTAAAAAGGATAAAAAAAGAAAATCTGTATCGTTGCAGGTGCCCGACCAAACTTCATTAAGGTGGCTCCTGTGATTAGAGAGCGATAGAGAATGCCCGGAAAGCGGGCGAACGAAATGGAGTGCAAGCTGGTTTATACCGGTCGCGAAGACGATGAGACTCTCGACAGAATTTCCCTTTTCTCTGACTTGGGTATCCAGCAAGCCGGATGCTTATCTGGGTGTAGACTGTGCAGAACATGAACGAGCTTACCGGACAGGTGATGGCTCAGTTTGAGTGCTATCTGCAGCAGAATGCTACAGATGTTGTCATTGTGGTTGATGATCTGGCTTCAACCATGGCTGTGGCTATTGTTACCAAGAAGCAGGGTGTGCAGCTTGCTCATATTGCAGCCGGAACCCGCAGTTTTGACATTACCATGCCAAAGGAAATCAACCGTCTGGTGATTGATGGCTTGTCAGATATTCTCTTTACCGCTGGTATTTCAAACAACAGCATCGCCAACAAGGAAGGTGCAGAATTGTCTAAGGTTTACATGGTAGGAAATGTGCTTATCGACAACATCCGCTTCCTTCAGTCTAAAATGCAGCGGCCTGAAGTCATGGACGAGTTTCATCTGAAAGAAGGCGAATATATGGTTCTGACCTTGAACCGCAAGGCCATCGTCAATAACATTGATGAGATGAAATCGCTCATTTCTGTCATAGATGAAGGCGCGCCAGGCTGGAGTGAAGGTGATTGGCTCCGCTTCGAGGTAAAGCCTTGGGCTTCGTGCTCGCATTCAAGGCTTATCAGGATGAGGCTGACCATCAGTCAGGAATCATGGTCGTTCAGCCTCAGGGTTATCTGTCGTTTGCTTATCTTACAGCTCACGCCAAAGGTGTGATTACCGATTCGGGTAATGTGGCTGAAGAAGCTACCTTCAATGGGGTTCCTTGCATTACGCTCAACAGCTATACTGAGCATATTGAAACTGTAAAGGTGGGTACAAACGAACTGGTTGCTGAAGATCCGGAGTTACTGAAGCAAACTATGCAGAAACTTCTGAAGGGTGAATGGAAGAAAGCGGGCATTCCTGACAGATGGGATGGCCGCTCAGCAGAACGCATCGTTCAAATTATCAATGGATAATCCTAAACTTAGCCAAATCTCACTCATAAAAATGCTAAAAATAAAGCCAGCGATTTTTTTGGTCGCTGGCTTTATTGTTTATCATTTTTCTTAATCGGTTCTGAAACCGGATAATCATACTGTTTGTAATAGGAAGGAGTCTTTGGGTTATTATACCAGTTTCCTTCTACGTTTAAGCCGATAGAGAAAGTTCTTGTTGGTGTATCTGATTCCGGCACCTAAAACATTGGCACCGGCAGCTCCCATGCCATATCCTCCTGGCATTACGCCCATTCCCCATACACCAGGATACATGCCATATCTGCCATATCCGTAAGGACCATATCCGGCATAACGGTTATAGATGGAGTTGTAGTTATTGGCAACACTTACCTGTCCATATGTATGCCTCCCAGTGCTCATTAAACTGATAGCCCAGAATGCCATACACCCGCCATCCCGGAAATTGTCACCTCCGTAATTGATGTTGTTGATATAAGTACCTAGGGCCATCCAAAGCTTGTTGTCTTTGGTGAGTGGCGTCAGGTAGGTTGCATCGATGGTCTGGGTGAAACCGCCTCTGTGAGGCACATGCTTGCCGAAAGTGGCGAAGACCGAAAGATCTACCGAGAGGTTCAGACCCTTATGGAGTCCCCAGCCATATCGGTTCCAGCCATATTTGCCCCAGTCGTTTCCCCAATAATCATAACTGTTTCCCAATCCTCCCGAATTGACCAGATTAGAAATCGGATTGTTGTAATAATCGCTATCCTGCGGATTCTTCAGATAACTGCCCGTCTTGTAGAGTTCGTCATTGTTGGAATCTATATTCCGGATAGGGGTATATATGGGATTCTTCATCGGTTTGCCCTCCATATACATACGGTTTTCCTGCCTGGTAAACCGTATCGCCAGGCAGCAACCATTCTTCGCGCGGACTGTCCGGACTATGCAATGGTCCGAAGCTTACCTGTTGCTGTGCCTGGGCTTTCATTCCTATCAGTGCAAAAGCCCAGGATGAAAAGATATAATCTTTTTGTTGTCATCATATCAAATCGTTTATGTCGCCTCATTTTCGAAGCTTTTTATGTTATTCACCAATTTTTGGGGCATCATTTTGCCCGTTTTGTCATTTTGCACGCAAAGATATAAAAAAGTTTGAGAAAAGCATAACTTTTTAGAATAAAATCATTATCTTTGCATCCGATAACATAAATAGATGTAAAATTATACAAAAAATGAAAAATCAGATTATAACGATATCTGCCCTTCTTACGGTGCCTGTTTTTGACTTCGCTCAGGCAATGGCGCAGGCAATCAGAACACATCAGAACCAGCCGACTGCCCGTCCGGCATACGATAACCCGATTCTCTGCTCGACTGGGAAACACCGCACGATCCAACTTGCCCTCAGGTGTTGCTGGAAACTACGATGGGTAACATTCTCGTGGCTCTCTACAACGATACTCCCAAGCATCGGGATAATTTCCTGAAAACTTGTCAATTCGGGCTATTATGACGGTTGCATCTTTCAGCGTGTTATCAAGAATTTCATGATTCAGGGTGGCGATTATTCATGCAGAAAGGTGAACATGAAAAAGCCGCAGAAGTTTGATGTAAACTATACGGTTCCGGCAGAAATCATCTATCCTAAATATTATCATAAGCGCGGACAGCTCTGTGCTGCTCGCGAAGGAGATGATGAAAATCCGGCCAAAGCTTCGGCGTCTACTGATTTCTACATCACCTGGGGCAGAAATTTTTCTCCCCGGCAGATGGAATATTATGTAGAAAAACTGAAACGGGACGGCAAGTATTACGCCATTCCTTCAGAACAGTTGCAAAAGGGCTACATCAAGCATGGTGGTGTTCCTCACCTTGACAACGGCTACACTGTATTCGGAGAGGTGCTTGAAGGCATGGATGTGGTTGATAAGATTCAGAATGTGGCTACCGATAAGGCGAACAACGACAGACCTCTCACGGATGTCATCATTCTGAAAGCCAAGCAGATGAAGTAACTTTCTGATGATAAACTGAAGAAATAAGTAACTGAGCCCATTAAAAGAGAAAAAATCGATAAGTAAAAATATTAAATACGAGAAAAATGAAGTCATTAAAGGAATTATATAGAGTAGGTAAGGGGCCATCGAGCAGTCATACGATGGGGCCTCAGCGTGCAGCCAAACTTTTTCAGGAGCGTTGCCCTAACGCTTCTTATTATGAAGTAACCCTCTATGGAAGTCTGGCTGCTACAGGTAAGGGACACATGACTGATGTGGCAATAGAAGAAGTGCTCAGACCTCATAAAACTGTGAATATTATCTGGCAGCCACAGACTTTCCTGCCTTATCATCCCAACGGAATGAAATTTGTGGGCAAGGATCTGACCGGCGATATTATCGATGAATGGACCGTTTACAGTATTGGTGGTGGAGCCATATCAGATGGTACTGCCGGCAACGAAGAGCTGGGCGCCAAGGATGTTTATGATCTGAACAAGCTCGCCGACATCAAGCAATGGTGCTACGATAACGGACGCTCATTCTGGGAGTATGTTGAGAAATGCGAATCGGAAGATGTCTGGGATTATCTCGACATGGTTTGGCAAACGATGAAGCAGAGCATCAGAAATGGTTTGAACCATGAAGGTGTTTTGCCGGGTCCGCTGAAGCTACAGCGTAAGGCTGCCACCTATTATATAAAGGCGAAGGGTTACCGTGCTTCCCTGCAGAGCCGCGGCTTGGTTTATGCTTATGCGCTGGCTGTGAGCGAGAGAATGCTTCGGGTGGTACCATCGTTACAGCTCCTACCTGTGGCGCCTGTGGTGTATTGCCAGCTGTACTCTACCACATGTTTACTTCTCATGATATGAGTGAACACGCATCTTGAGAGCCTTGGCTACAGCCGGATTGGTGGGCAACATCGTAAAGCAGAATGCTTCTATCAGTGGTGCTGATGTAGGTTGCCAGGGCGAGGTAGGTGTTGCCTGCGCCATGGCTTCGGCTGCAGCCTGCCAGCTTTTCGGAGGCAGTCCGGCTCAGGTAGAATATGCTGCCGAAATGGGATTGGAGCATCATCTCGGAATGACCTGCGACCCGGTTTGCGGACTGGTTCAGATTCCTTGCATCGAGCGAAATGCCTTTGCTGCCGCCCGAGCTTTGGATGCAGACCTCTACGCTTCCTTCTCAGATGGCCATCATACCGTATCTTTCGACCGTGTAGTTGAAGTAATGCGACAGACGGGTCATGACCTACCTTCGCTTTACAAGGAAACAAGCGAAGGCGGTTTGGCAAAAGGCTTTAAAGGAGAATAATGATTAATTAGATGATTTATAACAGATTAAAACGATTTAGTTTAAGTACTTTAGTAATAGCAGCCTGTCTTCTCCTGGCTTCCTGCGGCTCGGATTCTTCCGATGCGAAGAAGCAGTTGAAGACGAAGGCTGATTTGCAGGGCGCTGTCATCGGCGTACAGTTAGGTACCACCAGCGACGGCCTCGCCACAGAGTTGGAAAAGAAAGGTGATGGCACCAAGGTAGAACGATACAACAAGGGAGCTGATGCCATTCAGGCACTCCTCCAAGGTAAGATCGACTGTATGGGGACCGATGAGGCACCAGCCAAGGCATTCCAGCGGGTGAATCCCTCTCTCCGCATTCTGCCGGAAACCTTCGATGCCTCTTCTTTCGCCATCTGTGTGGCAAAGGATCATACCGAATTGCAGCAGTCCATCAACCACGCCATCCGTATCCTGAAAGAGAACGGCGTCATTGATTCCATCGTCAACCGTCATCTGGAACGTGGCATTGCCGTGGCTTATACACCTAAGACTTCTGATGTGAAGAAGGTAGGACCGGAAGCGCTGCAGAAGCTCGGACTGAAGAAGAGCCTCCGCTTTGCCACCAATGCCACCTTCGAACCGTTCGAGTACTACCAGGATGGTAAGATTGTGGGTATCGATGTGGATGTGACGAATGCCATCGGCGATGTGCTGGGCGTGGATGTCGAGATTCTCGATATGGAGTTTGATGCCATCATCACCTCCGTACAGGCTGGTAAGGCTGATGCCGGTATCGCCGGTATTACCGTCACCCCGGAACGCGAGAAGAACATCGGATTCACCGATTCCTACGCCGATGTTCGACAGGTCATCATGGTAAATTCCGAAAATGCAGAAGTAGCTGATTCACAGCATGGATTTTTGGATAAGTTCAAGTCTTGCTTCATCGACGATAACCGCTATCAGTATCTCTTGCAGGGATTGGGCAATACGCTCATCATCACTTTCTTCGCCATCATCCTGTCCGTGATTCTCGGTACGCTGATTGCCATTGTCCGTGCCCGTCACGAACGCCGAGGTGGTTGGCGCATTCCGAATATGCTCTGCCAGTTGTATCTCACCATCATGCGTGGTACGCCTACCATGGTGCAGTTGCTCATCATCTATTATGTGGTCTTCGCTTCTGCCGATGTCAACAAGATCTTTGTTGCCGTCATAGCCTTCGGTTTGAACTCTGCGGCATATATTGCCGAGGTAATCCGTTCGGGTATCATGTCGGTAGATGAGGGACAGATGGAAGCGGGTAGAAGTCTCGGTCTTTCTTATGGCAAGACCATGCGACTCATCATCCTGCCACAGGCATTCAAGAATGTACTGCCGGCGATGGGTAACGAGCTGATCACCCTGCTCAAGGAGACTTCCATCAGCGGTTACATCGGTCTCGTGGACCTTACCAAGGGTTCCGATATCATCCGAAGCATCACCTACGAGGCAATGCTGCCATTGGGCGTGGTTGCCTGCCTGTATCTCATCATCGTCCTCGGACTGAATGCCGGAGTGAGAAAGTTGGAAAAGCGTTTGAGAAAGAGCGAAAGATAATAGAATGGATAAAATGAACGAGATAATCAAGATAGAAGGACTTCGTAAGCGCTTCTGCGACAACGAAGTCCTGAAAGGCATTACCACTTCCATCAAGCAGGGCGAAGTGGTTGCCATTATTGCCGTCGGGCTGTGGCAAGAGTACCTTCCTGCGTTCCATCAATCTCTTGGAGGAACCTACGGAGGGAAAGATTCTGATTGATGGTATTGACCTCACCTCCTGGGATGTAGATATCAACAAGATGCGTCAGCGGGTGGGTATGGTGTTCCAGCAGTTTAATCTCTTCCCGAACATGACCATCCGCCGCAATATCATGCTGGCACCGGTAGAGTTGGGAAAGATGACCCGTGAAGAGGCGGATGAGAAGGCTACGGAACTTCTCTCCCGCATCGGATTGCTCGACAAGGCAGACAGTTACCCTGATAGTCTTTCGGGCGGACAGAAGCAGCGTGTAGCCATCGCCCGTGCCCTGGCAATGAATCCGGAGGTTCTTCTTTTCGATGAACCTACTTCTGCGCTCGACCCGGAGATGGTAGGAGAGGTGTTGCAGTTGATGAAGGATGTAGCTGCAGAAGGTATGACGATGGTGGTAGTAACCCACGAAATGGGTTTTGCCCGAGAAGTAGCCAATCGTGTCCTCTTCTTCAGTGATGGCTATATCACGGAGGATGGCACCCCAGAGGAAGTCTTCAATCATCCGAAGTCTCCAAGACTCCAGGATTTCCTGGGTAAAGTCCTGTAAAGTGATGAATGATTATCGCATAAAAAAAAGATGCATTGCAGAACAATCCGCAATGCATCTTTTTTATGATGTCTATAATCGTTATTTCTTGTTCTCAATGATTTCTTCAGCACGCTTCAGCGCCTTGCTGATATGATCAGTGATGTTCTCCTTACCGAGCATATTGTAGAAGCCCGCCTTCTCCAACTGGGCATTTACCTTTTCGCAGACACCGGAGAGAACTACCTGGATATCCTCCTTCTGACTCATCTCGCAGAGGTTGGTGAGGTTGTGGATACCGGTAGAATCCACGAATGGAACCTTACGCATGCGGATGACGCGAACCAATGGACGGTCGCCGAAGGCAGCCATCACTTCCTCAAACTTATTACCTGCTCCGAAGAAGAAAGGACCGTTGATCTCATATACCTCTACACCCTTAGGAATCGTATAGTGCTCCAGGTTGGTAGAGAGGAAGTCATACTCCTTGTTCAAGTCAATCTCATCCTCTGTGATAGCAGTTACATCGGTAGTCTCGCTCATTCGCTTCATGAAGAGCAGGCAGGCGATGATCAGACCCACCTCGATGGCTACGGTCAGGTCGAAGATGATGGTGAGGAAGAAGGTAATCAGGAGCACGGTAACGTCGCTCTTAGGATTCTTCATCAATGCGAGGAAACTTCTCCAGCCACTCATACCATAGGAAACCACAACCAGTACACCAGCCAGACAAGCCATAGGAATATACTTGGCGAGCGGCATCAGGAAGAGGAAGATGAGCAGCAATACCACTGCGTGGATGATACCTGCGACAGGAGTCTTACCGCCGTTGTTGATGTTGGTCATGGTACGGGCGATGGCACCGGTAGCAGGAATACCGCCGAAGAGTGGGGGAAGCGATGTTCGCCAAACCCTGGGCAATCAACTCTGTATTAGAGTCGTGGTGGTCGCTGATCACACCGTCGGCAACGGTAGCAGAGAGCAGACTCTCGATGGCACCGAGGATGGCGATGGTGATGGCAGGAGATACCAGACTCTTGATAGTCTCCCAGTTCATCTCAGGAACCTGGGCAGCAGGCAATTCGTTGCTGATAGAGAAACGGTCGCCGATGGTCTCGATGCTCTCTACGCCGGCAAACTGCTTGAGCAGCAGTGCTACAACAGTCATCAGGATGATGGCGATGAGCGATCCCGAATCTTCTTGCTGAATCTAGGAGTGATGGCGATGACCACCACGCTTACCACACCGATGAGGGCACACCAAGGGTGGATGGTGTCGAAACTCTGGAAATAAACACCCCATTTCTCCAGGAAGTCAGAAGGATTAGAAGCCAATGTCAAACCGAACAGATCCTTGATCTGCGTGGTGAAGATCGTCACGGCGATACCGCTGGTGAAACCTACCACAATAGGATAAGGGATGTACTTGATGATGGTACCGAGTCGGAGCAGTCCGAAGAGCACCAGGAAAAGACCTGCCATCAGAGTTGCGATGGTCAATCCCTCGAATCCATACTTCTGGATGATGCCATAGACGATCACGATGAATGCACCTGTGGGGCCGCCGATCTGCACTTTGCTTCCGCCGAAGATGGAGATGATGAGACCCGCTACGATGGCTGTGATGATACCCTTTTCGGGTGTCACGCCAGAAGCGATACCGAATGCGATGGCCAGAGGCAGGGCTACGATACCAACGATGATACCTGCCATGAGGTCAGACATGAATGTTTTCTTGTTATAACTCTTCAAACAAGAAAACAAACTCGACTTAATTGCTATTGCCTTCATTTAAAAAGTTTTGTTATATAAATTAATGTGATTTTTGCTTCGTTATCCGAAAATCGACTGCAAAGGTACAACTATTATTTCATATAACAAAATCTTTTTTTAAACTTTTTTAATTACTGCAGCTGTGTCATGTGATAACCCAGTCTCTTCAACTCCATGGCAGCGCCCATCAGATACATTTGATGTAAAGCTGCAATGAAACCACGGAAAGCAGCCTCAGTACCAGGCTCATATCCCTGATGGATGAGCAGGGTATAGGTACGTGCGGCACACTCTGCCACGATGGTAGAAGTAGCCTTGTGTTCGTTCTCGTCGAGCAGCAGTACCTGGTCAAGGATATAGTCATCCATGTGGTCGAAATCAATGCGGTCTCTGAGGTATTCATAAAGATTATCTACCTTACCATACAGCTCCCAGTCCTCGTCCCAGTATTTGGCGATGGCATGCCTACAAACATAATCCATCCCAGTGCCACGGTAGGGTATTTGCTGAACTCGCGCATGGCGTCAGGCAGATAGCTTTCGCCAATCTTCGCCCACTGTTCCTCGATATCCGGAGCATCCGGAAGCTGCTCGTCAACTCGTTGTCTGCTAGCAAGATACATGCTCAGATCCTGTTTGAAGATCTCTTCTATTCTTTTGCTTTTATTTTCCATATTATTTAATATATTTTCTCTCTAACTGTAATTGATGGTACAAAGGTAAAACAAAAAACTCAGATAATCCCCGTTTTTTACAAGTTTTAATGCTTTCTCCCTTCCGCTTATTTTTAATCCGCATATTTTTAAAAGGTGAACATTGATTGTCTATCTCTTTTGTAAATTACAACATTGCTTTCAAGCCAAGACCTAAAAACAGAACCATAAAGTTTCAAAAATAAGCACAAAAAGTGGGATTTATAGCATCTTCGACTAAAATCACCTTATAAAATGCTAAAATTTTGCCTATTTATGATAGATTATCGCAATAAATTATTATTTTTGTAGGGTAAAATGCAATAATAATATGAAGTTAAATCGCATAAAGGCAGTTTTAGAGGAGAAAGGTATAAGCCAAACTTGGCTTTCCAAGCAACGCTTGATAAGCGATGTTGGGACTGGACAGATATGTGTGGCAGAGCCACAGAAAGGAGAACAACAATGAACAAGGAACAGCAAGACAGAGCCATGTTTGTATCGTTCTGCATAGAGCAATATGCCAAGGCAAAGAATATGGCTACTGAGGATGTGGTGAATTTGTTTGAACAATATGGCATAGCAGAGCATTTTTGTGAGTTCTACGATGTACTCCATACGCAAGGCGGTCAGTGGCTGGTTGAAGAAATTGACAAAATGATAAACGAAAGAAGAAAATGAGCAAAGTATATCATGGAAGTATAGAGGAAGTTAGAAACCCAGAGATACGTCAGCCAAACCGTTCTCTTGACTATGGCTCAGGCTTCTACACAACAACCTCTTACGAACAGGCTAAGAAATGGGTAGAGCGAAGGATGAAAGATAAAGGAGTATCTGTTGGTTACGTGAATGTCTATGAGTTGGATGACGAAGTAATAAATGACATGAAGTCACTCTTCTTCGAGAAACCAACAGAGGAATGGGTGAATTTCGTAATGAAAAACCGTACCGAGAGGGAGTTCACCCACGACTACGACATCGTGTATGGTCCTGTGGCAGACGATAGCGTTTATACTCAGTTCACACTCTATGAAGGCGGCATCATCAGTATGCCTACTCTCATTCAAGAATTAAAGACATATAAATTGGTTGACCAGTATCTTTTCCATACGGAGAAGTCGCTGCAAGCCATTAAATTTGTGGAATCAAAAATTATAAAGTTATGAATGCAAAAATAACGCAAGACAACTTGTATATGTTGCTGCCATTAAAAATAGGATGGCTTGCCCCTTGGCTCTCAGAAGATAAGGGCATAAGCCTTACGGATGCAATCAACCGTATATATCGCTCAAAACTCTATAAGAAGCTATCCACCGAAAGTACCCAATACTGGCACTTGGGACCAGTTGACTTATACAATGAGCTGAAGAAAGAATTTTAAACAGAAGAAGTTATGCCAACAGACATCAAGGTATTGCAAATATATACCGATTTTCGTACCTTTGCAGCCGATTTTGAATATTCAAACCAAGATGAGACTACGATATGCTTATGTGTCTGTGCTTTTGCTCATGTCCTTCTCAACAATAGCAAATGTATGGGCATCGTCTTCCCTTTCTCCTGACGGAAGGGCTTTCTCTTATGCTGTGTCGAGTGATACAGTAAGGGAGAGTCGTGCCTTGTCAAAGGGCGATGGCGACTCTGTGGAAACGCAAAAAGAAGATTCTGTCTTCAAGACTCTCAATCTCAACGAGGTGGTCGTTACCGCAGCCACGAAGGAGGTGGAGATGAAGGGCGATACCACGGTCATCAATGCCAATGCCTTCAAAACTCCCGAGGGGGCTTACCTCGAAGAACTCTTGAAGCGTGTGCCTGGCTTGGAATACGACAAGCAGGACAAGACGATAACCTACAATGGTCTCCCCATCTATGAAATCAATGTCAATGGCGAGAGTTTCTTTGGCGGCAACAGCATCCTCGCCCTCGAAAACCTGCCAGCCAAGTTGGTGAGCAAAATCAAGGTGTATGACAAGCGGAGCGAACTGGAGAAAATCACCAAGGTGCGCAAGGGCGGCGAAAACTATGTGCTCGACTTGCAGACAAAGCGAGAGTTCAACGGCACGCTGATTACTTCGGCTGGCATAGGCAGGGGCAACAACGAAAAGAAGGAAGCCGAGTTAATATCCAACCTCTTCCGCCAGACTGGCGACAACATCTCCGTGATAGCTCGAAGTGGCAACCGATATATGACTTCTCGCTATCCCGACAACCGACAGGACAACGTGGCGATGAACTTTGCCAAGAAGTTCTCCAAGCGATTCACCCTCTATGGCAACATGATGTACAACCATTATGCCAGTGGCAACGAGAGCACCCTATATAGCGAGCAATATCTCACCACAGGCAACCGTTACCAGAACTCGGCATCCACCAGCACCAATCGCAACACGATGGGCAATGGTTCGTTGGGCATGAGGTGGAGCTTGGATGACAAGACCTATTTTAATATAGGTGGAAACTTCTGCAAGTCGAAGAGCGACAACACCAGCGACAGCCAGCAATCCACCTCTTCAGAAGGAGATGAGCGTATCAACAGCATCACGAGAAACTCGGATTCGAAGAGCGACAGCCATTCGTTCTCCGTCAATGCCGACATCACCCGAGTGTTCAACGACAAGGGTACGAGCATCAGCCTCACGGGTGGTTACTCCGACAGCAAGAGTACCAACGAGTCACATTCCATTTCCGAGACCACTTACTATCAGTTGGAGAGCAGTCTGGGTGGCGATTCCGTGCTTTATCGCAACCAATACCAGCACTCCCCCTCCACCAATCGTGCCTATTCCGTAGGAATCAACTTGACGCAACCCTTGGCTGAGAACTTGCGCCTGCAACTCGGTTATCGCTATTCTGCCAACCGACAGGTGAGCGACAGGATTACTTACGAGAGCGAAGTATATCAAGACAGTTTGAGCAACTATACCCAGAGTCGGACTTATTCCCACGAACTCAGCCTTTATTTCAATTATAATGGCAAGCGATGGCAGGTGAATACGGGTGTGCAGATGCAGCCAGAGCGGAGAAGTCTTGACCAGAAGACTGGGCTGCTCTATGCCGATACGGTGAGGACGAGCGTGAATTGGAACCCACAGTTGAATGTGTCATGGCATCAAGGCAAGACTCGCTTCGAGCTGAATTATGATGGCAGCAGCCGACAGCCAGACCTTGGCAGTTTGGTTTCGCTGACCGACAATAGCGACCCATTGCACGTTACTCATGGCAATCCTTCGCTCAAAGCGGCTTATAGCCAGAACTTTCGGTTGATGGGAAGGAACACTCGCCTCGGTCTTTCGGGCGATGTTAATTTCAGCAACACCTATAACAGTCAGACGCAAGCCGTCTTTTACAACCTTGCCACTGGTGGCACGGAGACTTATCCTGTGAATGTGAATGGCAACTGGAATATGCGTGCCAGTCTTCGCTATCAGAAGCGATGGAAGAAGCGGTTCAATCTCTCTGCTCGCACAGGAGCCAGCTTTGCTCAAAGTGTAGCTCTTGTGAATGAGGGGAAGAGCGAGGAGCCAGACCGCAGCGTCACCCACAATACGTCGTATAATGCCAACCTTCGTTTGGGTTATCAGCCGAAATGGGGAGGCTTCGACTTGCAGGGCGATTGGCGTTATCGCCATGCCACCAACCAACTCCGGGGTACATCCAACTATACCCGAAGCTATAACTTTTCTCTGAATACCTATGCAGAGCTTCCTCTTGGTTTCCTGGTCAAGAGCGATGCTGCATACTCTTTCCGTAACGGCACCAACATCAAAAAAAGGCGAAGACGATCAAGTGGTTTGGAACTTGGGGGCATCTTGGCGATTCCTCAAAAGAAGCAAGCCGAGCTTTCGCTCTATTGGTCAGATATTCTCAGCGACAAGAAAAACTATTATCGCAATGTTACGGCGACAGGATTGACGGAAAGCCGTACCTCACAAATTGGCAGCTACTTCATCATCAGTTTTAAGTATCGGCTGAATAAGCAACTGTGAAAAACATATTTAAAATCTTAGATATGTTATGATTTCTCAACAAGACAGATGAGAAACCCTATAAATCATAACAAAGTGCTATTGCAAATTTCATTATTTTTAGGTATTGCACATTATTTAATAAATATGTATCTTTGCAGCCACAAATTAAGGGTAATATTTTATATTAATTATAAACATTTAAAAGAATAATAAAACAATGAAGATTTTTAAGAATTTCATCGGTCTCGCTGCCCTGGCACTCTGCCTCGGTTTCGCTTCTTGCAGCAGTGACGACGATGCACCTTCTTACAGCAATGTGGCAGTAAGCAACTCAGAGTTGATGACTATCCTAAAAGCTAAGGGATACCAGTTTGATGAAAATGGCAAAATGCTCCTTGACGACAAAGCCAACAGCACCACATCTCTCGACCTTTCAGGCACAAAGGTTGATACCGCTGCCTTGAAGGAACTTTCTGTTTTTCCTAATTTGAAAGAGTTGAACCTTAGCAGCAATGGCTGTGGTCCAGTTTTCCATATCGCTTCACTTCCTTCACAGATTACAGGTCTTGACTTGCAAGGCAATGACATCTATGACTTCGATGGCTTGGTAACAGCCAAGGTTGAGAATGACGAGGTGAAAGCTACCATCCTTCATGAGTTTACAAAACTTTATCTCCCTGCTTCCTGCAAGTATAATGTAGAGGATTTGATGCCTTTCTATACCCAGAATGAGGCAGAGAAGAAGACTGTTGATATGCAAATGCTAAATGATAAGGGTTCTTTGGAGAAGTACAATACTTTGAGAGAGATTCCTGATGAATATTTCTGTGCTTATTTGAAAACAAAATTCGCTTCTTTGTTTGTTGATGATACGCATATTGACATTAGTAAGCCAATGGATTTAGTGAGCAAAGGCGAGGCTATATATATAGGCTTTGATAATTCTTTTGCTGATGCTGATAAAGTAAAGAGTTATGCGGGTGTTGAATACTTTATAAATAATCCTTACTATGACCCATTTGCTGTAACAGTGAACAATTTGTCTGATAATTGCTCTATTTCATATATCGCGCCAAGAAAAAATATTGTAACATTGGGTTTATGTAATATAAGTACTTTACCACAAATAGATTTGTCACAAGCTACTAATTTGGTAAATATTTCCTTAGAGCGTAATAGCAATATCGAATCACTTGATTTGACGAATACTCTTATTGCAAATCAAAAGATTAAAGATTTCGATGTACGTTGGGGCAATGGACTTAATTGTCTGTCATGTAGCAATTTGAAAGAAATCAAGCTTCCAAAATCAAAAATTGGAATTACTGGTATCATTTTCTTATACGATTTACCTTCTTTGAAAGAAATGGATTTGTCTGGTATAAAAAGCCATCTCTGAATTGAATTTGTTGAAATTAGCCGATACCTCTATAATATATCCTAATCTGCAATATGTATTGAAAAGTGACAATACGCTAGAAGATATTTCAAATAGTTCAGAAACAATAAATTTGGCTATTTCGAAAGATGTATTTAATACAGAATCAGCAAAGGCTTTTATAACAAAATATAGAGATAATCTACACGATGATTATCGTGCCTATAAAAGTTATGGTGCTTATAGATGGAGTAAAATTCTTTAATATTAATTTTTATATTTTTTAAAAACAACAATTATGAAACATTTTATTTTGATGATGCTGGCTGTTGTCAGCATGTTTGTAATGCCTAACAAGGCTAATGCAAGTGATGGTTCTTCTTTAAAAGAAGGTGTTTACAAAGGTGCTTTGACTTATGTCTACATGAATGGTGACAAAGACCCATATAGCCCAATTGAGGCAGAATTGACTGTCAACGCAAACGGAACAATTAACTTGTATGTTGATGCATTCCAAATTGGCAAAATGCCAGGTACCATCACTATTGATGCTCAAAAATTACTGTCACAGATGGCTCATTCAAACAAGATATTGACAAAGCCATCTTGTTCAAGATGCCTTTGATTCCTAAAAAGGAGTTCAAGGCTAATGTCGATGGTTCTCAGACCGGAAATGATTTGAAATTTACAATTTCATCTATAGATGCTACCTACCTTGGAATATCATTTAAAGCAGTTGTAACCTTTGAGGGTACTTGGAATCGTGAAGCAGAGTAAATACTTTTAATGTGTTTTAGAAGTTCACCCTTTGAATGGGTGGACTTTATATGTTAATCGGAAATGAAGAAAACAATAAAGACACTTGCTTTGTTCTTGCTTTGCTTAATGTGCCTTATTTTGCAAGCATCATGTTCTTCTGATGAAGAAATTACAGATGCTGATGCAAACACTGAACTTGTGAAAGAGGCAACAAACTATCTCAATGGTGAGATTGTGCTTAGCACCAATGCAACGATGAATGGAGTGAACAAAACCCTTTTACCAGAGGGATGTCCTACAAAGTTTAAGTTTGAATGGAGTAAGACTGACGCACAAACATTCACCATTTCTTTGCTTGACTTCACGGTCGGAAACATGGGAATGATTATCAATTTTAAGTGTGATGTCAAGACCATGGTTCTCAACTCTTGGGAGCAGAAAGAATATACAGGTGATGGTTGGATAAAGTTTAAGGGTGAAGACGGTTCTGTATGGGGAACAGACACAGACGGTTCTGCATCAAGTGCAAAAGGCAGTAGTGTGCAAGGCTATTACAATGCCAAGACACACGAAATACAGTTCATCGTAAATTATAATATGATGAATGTACGTTCTGAGTGCTTCAAGCAGACCATTGACAAGTCACGTCTCGCTACTTTTGATGCAGACAAGAAAAGTACGAGGCAGACTTGGCTGCGTATAAAAAGGAGCACGGAATCAAATAAGAGACTGTAGCTTATATCTATAAAAGGAAAGAGGGATATGCCCAGACATGTCTCTCTTTTTTTTTTGCAAGTAAAAAATGAAGGGAAGAGAAACAAGCCATAGCGAGGCTGAAATCGTGTAAGGATTTGGAAAAAATAGAATGACAATATAAATGAAGACAATTAGAAGTGTAATGCTCATCGGCTTGCTGCTGATACTCGCCCTCCCTGTCGCTGCACAGCGAAAGGTGAAGTTCGATATCTTCGACAAAGCCACAGAGCAACCGGTCATCGGCGCAGTCATCACCTACGCCGACAACGAGAAATTGAAGTCGCCACAGCGTGTTGTTACCAACATGGATGGTGAGGCTACCATCTCGGTGCCTCAGAGTGACAAGTGTTATTACCAGGTGGTATCCGTGGGCTACAACCCTCTGAATGGAACCATCGGAAGCGACAGCTCCCTCAAGCTCTTCATGACAGAAGACGTGATGAAGGTGAACGAGGTGGTGGTTACAGGTTCCCGTACCGCCCGACCTATCAAGCTCTCGCCAGTGAGCACGCAGGTGCTCGGCGGTAAGGAACTGGTAGATGCAGGCTATGCCGACTTGACCAAGGCGCTGCAACAGGAGACACCAGGTATGAACATCCAGAAGGTGGGCTTCGGCAACGAAATCTCCATGCAGGGCTTGGATGCACGCCACGTGCTCTTCCTGCAGGATGGTGAGCGATTGACGGGCGACATGGCGGGTAACCTCGACTATGAGCGATTCAACCTCCATGCCATCGACCGCATCGAAATCGTGAAGGGTGCCAGCAGTACCCTCTATGGAAGCCGTGCATCGGGTGCCGTCATCAATCTCATCACCAAGAAGACCACCAAGCCTATCGACATTCAGGCTGGTGTGCGCTGGGGACAGATGAACGAGACCAACTACAAGAATCCTGAGAAAAAGGATTTCTTGTATATGTTTGAGAAGAACGCCGACCGCCCCAACCTGCAGAGCTGGGTATCGGCAGGATTCAACGCTGGCAAGGTTACATCGCAGACCGACGTGTGGTATTCTTCGAGTGATGCCTTCTACATGTATCAGGCAGAGAACGACAAGAAGGTATATACCCAAGAGGCGAATCCTTGGCTCGACCACGACGTGACCATAACCAGCGTGGCTTCCCGTCCGCCAATGGGCATCGAGGGTACGGAGCATATCTCGGTATCGCAGAAGGTATTCTACGACCCTTTCAAGAACCTGGAGATTCTTGCCTACGGTAGTGCGTTCTATATGAATACCTACGACCTCATTCAGGACATGACCTTCAGTCAGGCGCGTGACTGGACGGCTGGAACCAAGATTAAATATACATTCAAGGATTGGTTCAAGATTACCGCCTCCCTTCATGGCGACTTCTACGACCGCTTCAAGCGTCACGAGCGCATCGACGAGCGTACCAAGGTGTATAAGAGCCGTATCTTCCAGCCTCGCCTCTCCATCACCTCGCAGAAGTTCGAGGGCCACGACCTCATCCTCGGTATCGAACACCTGAGCGATGACCTGACGAGCGACCGATTCAACGGCGATGCCTCCCACATCATGCGCACCCGTTCGCTGAAGGAAACGGAGGCTTTCCTGCAGGACGAGTGGACGATGAACGACCACTGGATGGTTTCGGCAGGTGTGAGAACCAACTTCAGCCGTGCCTTCGGACTGATGGCGATGCCTAAGATTGCCTTCAAGTGGAGTCCTTCGGATCACTGGGCGTGGAGAGCCAACTATTCGATGGGCTACCGTTCGCCAAGCATCAAGGAGCTGTTCTTCAACTGGGACCACCTCGGCATGTTCATGATCAAGGGTAACGAGGACCTGAAGCCTGAGAAGAACAACTACGTGAGCCTGGGCACAGAGTACTCGAACGATAACTTCTTCATCTCGGGCAATGTGTATGGCAACTTCTTCCGCAAGAAGATAGAGGGCGTATGGCGCATCTACGACATGCAGTATAACTTTGAATACACCAACCTCGCCAAGCAGAACCTCATCGGACTGGAGACCATCATGCGCTGGCACTTCCTCAACCACTTCACGATGAATGCCACCTACAGCTACGTGAACGTGAGCAAGACGGATGGCATCCAGGTGAACACCACTTCGCCTCATGCGGCAACGGCAAGTCTTGATTATAAGTACAACAAGAAGAACTACCGACTGGGCGCCACCTTCTCGGCAAGCTACATGGGTGAGAAGAAGTTTGATGTGCAGGACCGACTCTCTGTAAACGGTGAGAGCCACGATGCCTACTTCCGCTGCCAGTTGCCACAGTATGTATTGTGCAACCTGTCGGTGATTCAGACCTTCTATAATAAGGTAAAGGTGACGGTGGGTGTGGATAACATCTTTAACTATGTGCCAAAGACCCTGGGTTCGGGCATCACCATGTTTAACGTGCCAGCCACGGCAGGAGCCAAGGCGCATGTGCAGGTGGAAGTGTTGGTAGATGAATTGGTAAAAGCATTTAGAAAGAAGAAATAATGAAGAAAGCATTACTATATATAATAGGTATGGCAGCCGCAATGACGAGCTGCGTATCTTATGAGGCAGAGGACTTCACAGGTCATACCCTGCCCCGAAAAACAGGTTATAGCACGGGTGTGACCAACGACTGGCTCTATTTTTTGACCTGAAGACGGGACATCGCTATAATGTGCTGAATCCTAACCAGAGTGTCATCGCCTTTATTGATGGCAAACCGATAGAGGAATATTTCCATTATAAAGGTACTGCCAAACTCGTAAAGTATTGGAGCGAGGGCGTACAGAAGAACATCTTCGAGGATGCCGAGCGCGATGCAAATGGCGATACCATCTTCACCAAGAACCAAGCTACAGGCAAGTTAACCTATAAGACGGTAAAAAAAAAAGACAAGCCAGCAGCATTATGGTGATGGAGAACATGGAGGATGACCCCAATACGATGGCTTATCCTGCTACGGAGTGGGACCTTGCCTTTGATGGTTACCAGCTGCGAACCAACAGTGGAACAAGCGGCATAGGCAAGGGTGGAGCTGCCGACCTGGGCTATGGCGAATATGACAAGTGGACGAGCAAGGCGCAGGTGGATGCTTATCTGGCTGAACACAACATGACTTTCGCCGTGGATGATTCAGCAAGTGTCTATGTCACTATGTCGCGGGAAGACTGGAACAAGTATTGCATCGCCAATAAACTGGATATGAACAAGAACCCTTGGTTCGACCCGAACAACGGACCTGCCAAGCAGTTGGTAAGCGGCAATCCGGTGCTCGAAAAGGCAATGAGTTTCTCGGGTCCACCTCCAGTATATACTCCTTCTTTCCATACCTACGTAATCCGTTCGTGGGATGGCGAGAGATATTACAAGCTCCAGATTATCTCCTGGTATGATGCCAATGTGCAGATAGGTGATGAGGGAGGAAGAATCAGTTATTACTTAGATGAATTAAAATAAATATTAAACATTATGAAACAATTGAATTGGTGGAAATCCATCGCTTCGTTCCTCGTGGTACTCTTTACCATGCCGTTGGGACATGCGCTGATGATGATAATGGATAAGACGATGACTCCTGAAGCTGTGCATTACTCAGCCTTCTTCATGGGGTTGGCAGGTCTTATCATGGTAGTAATCGGTGTCTTCGTAAAGGGAGACACCAAACAAACTCTTTGGGGACTTTTCGGAGGTCTGCTCTTCTGGACCGGTTGGATAGAATTCCTGTTCCAGTACTATGCTACCCGCTGGGGTACACAGCCGGAGATGGAGAATGGTGAAGTTGTGACTCGCCCTGAATACCTCATCCTCCCTGCCACCTTCGGCATGTGGATGATGATTATGGTGCTCTACATCTTCTCAACCAAGAACGGATGTAACTTCATCAACTGGTGGCAGCGTGTTCTTTTCCGTTCCAGCAAGAATAAGATTGCCGCCCGCCCGATGACACATCATACAAGTATCGTTACTTTCATGGAACTGAACATGATTTTGTGGACAAGCTATCTCCTGTTGATGTTCTGCTACGACAAGAATTTCCTCGGCGACCATCATCCTGTAACTTCGGTTGTTGCCGCAGCTTGTCTGATAGGTAGTTTCTTCATCTTCCGAAAGCAGTTGCGTTTGAGCACATGGGGAGCCAATATCCGTATGGCTATCGCAACGGTTGTCGTGTTCTGGGTACCTGTGGAAGTGCTTGGTCGCTTGGACTTTTTCAAGGAGATTTGGATTGAGCCGGAGAAATATACCACCCAGATGATCTGCATCCTCATAGCATTCGTTGCATTGCTTTTGTATATCATGATAGCTGCAAGAAAGAAGAAAACACATTCTGTCTGAAATAACTCAATATCCTGCTCGGCTTTGCTTTGCAGACAATTGGAAGAATTATGAAAAATACTCTTCAGATGGGTCCAAGTAAGATTTTGCACGCGCGCGTGCAAAATCTCCCAATCAGGAAAATATTGGTATAATTGCTTGAAATAGGCAAGGTTATGAACACCATAGCCAGAGCCGAACTCTGTCGTCAACTGCTGGGATATGGACTTGATGAGCTGTATTCCATAATCAGCACGTTGTTTGCCAAGTTGCTCTTCTTCAACAATACGTTTGCCAATTTCCCAGTTTGAGCGTATCAGGGTCTCGTTGATAGATTGATACGCCTTGTTTCTTGCTCGTGTGATGATGGTTCTGATATCATCTATGATATGAGCATCTATTTTAGCTATCTCGTTATTCATATTGCTTCCGTTTTTAATTTTGCGAGACTGTGTCTCGCTTTTTTCAATTTTACTCCATGTTATATTTCTTCTCGAAGAATGCCCATGCACGGCGATAGTCGGCGATTTTGATGGCAGAAAATCGCATAAATGGCTGCATTTTCTAGATTTATACTAATCGAGTAGGAGGTAAACACTAATCATAGGTGTTTATCTCCTATTTTCATGTTTACCGACCTCTCACACCACCGTACATGCGGTTCCGCATACGGCGGTTCCTATTTTGGGCACCATTCGAGGTATGAGCCCATGAGCGTTGGATAACCCGCTTCTCGCAACCTCTGTGAAGAAACAGCAAGGTGCATTATCGGAGAGCTACTAACCCTCCAATATCCCTTGACATATCCCCATCTACTTGCGTCATATTTGTTGATGCCGCATCGTATGAGGTTCTTTATCCTTGTCTTCGGGAGTTTCCATGCTTTCCATATACACATGCGTATCCGTCTGCGCAGCCAACTGTCGGTTTCCGTAAGCAAGCGTTTATATTGGCTAGGTGATAGTAACCTACCCATCCTCTTATGTATTCTTCGAGTTTCTGCTTTCTCTTGGCATATCCCCATCCATTGCTTCGGGAAGTCAGCTCCTTGAGTTTGGCTTTCATCTTGGCTTTGGCTTTCGGATGCACCGCAAGCTGGCATTTGCCCTTACTTACATAGAAGGAGTAGCCTAGGTATTTCACACCTTTCACATATGACACGACTGTCTTCTCCTTATTCACTTTCAGATAGAGTTCATCTTCAATGAATCGGGTTATGGACTCCTTTACACGCATGGCTGCACGCTTGGACTTGCAAAATATCATCGAATCATCGGCGTAGCGAACAAAAGGGAGACCGCGACGCTCGAGTTCCTTATCCAATTCGTTGAGCATGATGTTGCTTAGCAACGGACTCAGCGGACCACCTTGCGGCGTGCCCTCCTCACTCACCTCAAAGACACCTTTGTCCATTACACCACTTCGAAGATATTTGTGTATTAGACTCACCACCCTGCCGTCCTTTATCGTGCGGCTGAGGATTTCTATGAACTTGCTATGGCACACCGTGTCGAAGAAGCGTTCCAAATCAAGGTCAACTACATACACGTAGCCGGCGTCAATTATTTTCCGTGCTCCTCGCAGGGCAGCATGACATCCTCTTCTCGGACGGAAGCCGAAGCTTCTCGGGGAGAATTGGCGTTCATAGATGGGAGTCAAGGTTTGGTTGATGGCTTGTTGCACCATACGGTCGATTACCGTGGGAATGCCCAATAGGCGCATCTTGCCATTGTCCTTGGGTATCTCTACTCTTTTTACTGGGTTCGGACGGTATGAACCGTCCTGCAAGGAACGTATCAGAGCATCCTTGTTAGCCAAAAGCCAAGGGAGCATTTGCTCACATGACATCTTGTCGATACCGCTGCAGCCCTTGTTACGCTGAACTGACTTGTAGGCGTTGAGCAGATTTTCGGGACTGAGGATGCGCTCCAACAGGTGTTCCTTGTCGAACAGCACTTCCACGATGTTGTCTTCACATATCCACATGAAGGTCTGCGCTCCCACATATCCTTCGGATTCCGTCCTATCTTTCTGTGGGCAGCCCTTGACTTCTGCCAATGTTTTCTGCATTCTTTCCTTCATAAGGTACGTTTCAATTACTATCGTTTAATTTATAGGTTCTGCCCTTCGTGGAATGTTATCGAATACTCCACTACTATGGCGTCTGCTGACTTCTCACGGCAAGCTTTACTCCATGACTTTCGTAAAAAAACAACTAGTCGACATGTCCGTGAGACCTCACTAGTTAAGCATGCTGTCTTTCCATCTTATACCCACTTGATTTACTGCATGCAGTTCCGAGTAGTTATTGGACTTTGACTCCTTTTGCAGTCTTATCCCTACAAGCAGCCTTATATCAAGTTTCTGTGCGTTGGGTCAGATTTTTGCCGCTGACTTCTTTCAGATTCCGCGTCGCCACGGACACCCTTGTCTCTCTGGCTGGACGATTCCCACTACTAGGGCTCGTTAGGGACTTGCACCCATTAGACAACACACATGCTAGTCAAACAAAAGCCCCAACCTTATGCGGGACATAAGATTGGGGAGAAAATGAAAGTATGATGAGAGTACGGAAATTTATATGTGGAAATGGATGGAGGAAAGCCACTTCTTCACATCGAAACAGGGACACTCCTTGTGAACACCAGGGAGATCTCTATGACCTAGAATCTCGGCTTCAGGATAGTCGGTGCAGAGACTCTTCAGAAGCTCTCGCATCGCTGCTTTCTGCGCTGGTGTGCGGGTGTCGGCAGGACGGGCTTCGGCATCCAGACCACCCTCGTAACAGATGCCGATGCTGTGGGCGTTGTAATGACGGGCATGAGCTCCAGGCTCCGACTCCGGACGGCACGGATAAATCACTCCGTCCTTCGTGATGTAATAGTGATAACCGATGTCTCGGAAACCACGGGCTAAATGACATGCCTCCAACTCGCCTACCGTGAGTCCTGGGTAACTCGGGTGGCACTGCAGTGGATGACGATTAAATTGATCTTTCTCATTGCGCTTACTTTTTAATGTGTTTAATGTTAAGTGTTAAATGTTTATTTTTTAATGTTAAATGTTAAGTTACAGTCCCTTGCAGCTCTGCACGCAGACGGCAGAGGCGATGGCGGTAAGTACTGTGATGATAAGATTGATGAGCTTCTTGATGGTTTCTTTTTTTTTCATGGATTGATAATTTACTAAAACTTTATTCAACTAAATTAAATGTTCATTACTAGAGAGGTATCCTAAGAAGGAAGCTATATGACCCAGGCACCCGTGCAGAGCTTGCTTTTGATGGTTGTTGCAGATGATTCCTGCCTCTTGATGCTCTCGGAATGCCCCTGACGCCATACGGCTCCCTTCTATCGGATGATGCGATTAGCGGTTACATATCTACGTTGTCGCCGCCGCCTTTATCTGTAGAACCGCTATCCGTGGTTCCGCTGCCACCAGTCTGGCTGCCTCCACCTTCAGTCTGGCTACCACCACCTGATGGGTTGTCCTTGCCGGCATCATCCGGATTACCTGGATTCCCCGGATTCTCCGTAGCAGGAGCTGCCAGATTGATGAGCTTGATAGAGGTGTCAAGATTCTCAGTCTTGAGCTCGCCAGTGGCTCTGGCTCTCAACTTCAGTCCCAAAATGTACTTCCCCACGTTGTAGTTCTCCTTGGTAGGAGCACCGCCCTTCACCTTCAGTCCGAGGGAGAAAATGGCGATGTCGGCAAATTTTACATTTTTGCCCAAAAGGAGCAGTTCCTTGGTGCAGGCTGCTGCATCGGTCAGCATACCGAGGATGGCACCCTTGCTGTAAGGGGTGTTGTGGCTAGCCATGTGAGCGGCGAGCTCTTCGAGTCCGATGGTCTCATCGGATACTACTCGTGGAAACCATTTGCCGTAAGCTTCGGCAATCTTCTGGTTCGTGTTCTGGTATAAGACAATTCTGATCATAACGTTTAAATTGTTTGATTATTAAAGTTAATCGGCGCTGCGCATTGCCCTTTTTTTCCCACAGATTACACAGATTATCACAGATTTTTAACTCCTAGCGGAGTCTTTGCTGTGAGTTATGGTGAGTACCGTTGCTTGCAACGAAGAGTATCTGTGCAAATCTGTGAGATCTGTGGGAGACTCTTTCTGAATCACAATGCAAAGATACAACATTCAGAATCCGCCATTCACGGTTTCTCACGTTTACTCACGTTTTCTCACTGATTTTCACGTCTTTTTCTGAAGATAAGCCCGGAAGGATGATTTTCTTCCTATGGCTCGCCCAGATAGTCGAAGATGTGAGCAACCTGCATCGGACTGAATTCCTTCGACCATTTGGTGTAGCCGCTCTTCACCAGCGCATCGTGGAGAGGCTTGCAGCGGTTGATCCATCTTCTGAGATGGGCACTTGCCACTTCGGGAGTGGCGTCAGGGAAATACTCAAGAGCTAACTCTTGCTTGGAATAACATTTCTGTTCCATATTGATTGAAATTTTAAAGTGACTTGTTTACGATGGCTAAGTATCATGGTTACGATGGCTAAGTATCATGGTTACGATGCCAAAGCACGCTATTTTATGTAAGTAATTGAAAATGAAACACCTTTTTGTTTCATTAGAAGAAGAGGTTACGAATTAGAAATATACAGGATGTAGTATCCTGCTGTAATTTGCATAACCAATTAAAGAACTCTTTCGGTTGCAAAAGTACAAAAATAAATCGAAGATAAAGAATGTTTCCAGCACATTTTTATCTTCTATTTATTATTTAGACGAAAATCATCATACCGACATTTCTGTTTCTCGAACAGTTTTAGCCATAAAGACACCTCTGACAGACAACGCTCCAAGTTCTAATAGTTTCTTCCCAATTTGAACTAAACTTGTACCTGTAGTGATTACGTCATCAACAAGCAACACATGCTTGCCTTTTTATATGTATCCGATTGAATGTCAGATTTTCAATTTTGTTCTTCCCAATTGTACCTTTCATCTTTTCTCTATCAAATTCAATCCACAGAGTTCGGAATCCATCGGCAATATCCAATCGTTTTGCCAACTCCCTGCAAAATCGAGTAAAGCGTCTACCATGTGCTTTCTTTGTTGAAGCGGGTATCGGCACAAGTACAGCATTCTCTTTTATTGCGTCAAAACACGATAGCTTAGAGATGCATACAGAAAACACCTTAGCCCAAAGCAAGGATTTTTCTCCATCTTTGAATGCATAGACGGTATTTCGAACTTGTCTTGCTTTATGGGATACTTGCTTACATGTAAGCGGATAATAGTCATGAATATAGTAATATTCTATATCATGTGCATAATCCTGTCCTATAAAAGAGGTGTCATAAGAGAAATAATCTATATTCGGGAGACCATTACCTAGAAACACAAAATGCAAGACATCTTTCCAAATCTTATATATGTCCTCGTTTTTTGTGCGAAAAATGGTCATGTCCGACATACCCTTCTCTGCAAGGCCCCATTCCTATGACTAAATCACGATTAAAGAGTTGCTGGTGTACTATTACCCATCCCATATCTTTGCATATAGTCTGTAAATTACACTTTATGCGATGAAGGAAATAAAACTTGTCTGAATTTTCCAGACAAATGACCATAAAACCACCTTTTGTTTGTGACAAGAGTTTCGCAGAAAGATCATACAGATGACCTTTCTTTCCATATTTATTGTTTATGCCTGCATATTGTTGCCCCATAAGCTATAACTATTTAGAATTCAAAAATACGCATTTTATCTTGGGATATTACATTCTGATACAATCTTTATGCTCTTTTATTTTTTATTAGCATTTTTGTTTGCCGTTTCTAGTTTCTTGAGGTTCACATGATAGCCTATTCACACTGTCAAAGTACTATATAAAAGTCAGCCGTCATCGCAGAAAGACAGTCCTCGTACCTCAGACTAACTTCCTCCGACTATGGCACGGCAAGAAAAATCCTTGGCGGTATGCCTTGAAATACTTCAAGACTATACTGCCAAGGACTTTTCTTTGTTTGCCGTGCTGACAACGGCTGACTTTTATAGCCACAACTCGCAGTTCCATTTTTATTGCACAATCCAAACGACATGAAACAGTGGCACGCCACCCTTTCATGTCTCAGTAGTACGGCTTGAGGAAAAGTGTTTCTTTTTGTCGGTTGCAGGCTAACCGATCAAAAGAAACACCATTCCTTGATTTGCCGTACCATTTTGTTTGCATACTCCACCGCAAGAAAGAAGTCATTGATGTAAACCTCAACGACCACTTTCATGCTTGGCTGCACAGCCTTGGAGAAAACCCGATGCAAGAAGCATGGACAAGTCATACTCTTCTTTCATCGGAATTTCTCTGAAGGCTGTGCCATTCTTGTATGCGATTTCCATTTTTCAAAACGTTTGTAAGACGAAGTTGTATCCATTTCTCAGAAATGAGTATGCGATAATCGTGCAGTCCAAAAACTTCCGTGAAGTTTCTATTTTCATTTGCCGCTCTGATTTTCTTTCTTCCACAAGGTCTTTCCTTTTGGCATCAACCGTTATCGTGCAGGTGCAAAGGTATGGCAGCGGGCTTTGGAAATATTCTGCTACTTTTGTTAGTTCTGTTAAAAAACATATCCAATGCTTTTAAAAACTATTTGGACTTCTTTATCAAAAACCAAAGGTTGCTTTTCCATGATTGGTATTCTCCTTGTTTTTCATTCTTGCCGCCAAAAGAAACTTTAGCCTCTCCATTGTGAAAAGGTGTAGCATACGAAAAAACGGGTGGAATAACAATAGCTCCACATGTATCAGCAAAACCTATTTTGCTTTTTTCCTACAATTCTGAACAAGCCATCACTGACATAATCTGGACCATTGTCAATCTTATATACTTCAAATAGTTCTTTACCTGCATTATTAATACAAACTATTTCACCTTTTCTCGTGCCGACAAAGCCGATAGATGAAATCGTATCAGTAAATGCTATTGTATATTTTTTATTCTTTACAATAGTTTTTCCTTGTAAGTTTTTATATATAATGTTATTACCATTGTCAAATTTTACAATGGTCTGAGCTGTCAGCTGTTGGAAAAGTAAACATGACAGAAAAATAAAAAGGAACTTTTTCATAGGGTATAATATTAAAGGAGGGTGTCTATTCATAGAAAGAAACACCCTCAAAAAAATTACTTGAGAGTATATAGTAACTCCGAATTGCAATTATTGAAATAATCGTTAGCTGCTTCATACTCACATTGTATACCATTGAACAAATCAACATGTCCGGTGGCATCACTCCAATTACAATCATTAAAGACGATAACGCCTTTTTTGCCTTTGAAGCTATTTGCAGTAGAACCTTTCAAAGGAGTACCTCCTATATGTTTTATGATAAATTTCTTCATATCAGACACACGATAGAGATACCATTTTTTATCAGCACCAGAAGAAACGGCCCCATCGGATGGTGATATTGGTACTCCTGAATAGTTGAAAGCATATGACAATCTGATAGCGCATCCGTTTTTAAACACTTCAGATTTTATATTCTCTCCAACTTTTCCACCAATGAATGTTCCTAATTGAGCAACACTTTTATCCTTTACTTTAGCAAAATTTGAACTTAATGTTTTATACGTTAATGCCATTGTCGCTTACGTTTAAGTCCCTTTTAATCCATGCGGCTTAGCCGGGACTGTTGGCTGAGTCGTATCATTCAAAAATCATATATATACATTACAAAAATCATGCCTATTTTATTTTGAGGATTTTATGATGTCAGAGTGTCAGTCCAAACAACTTTAAGCTATCAGTACTGAATGCAACTTTTATAACCACAACTCGCAGTTCCATTTTTTATCGCACAGTCCAAAAACTTCCGTGAAGTTTCTATTTTCATTTGCCGCTCTGATTTTCTTTCCTCCACAAGGTCTTTCCTTTTGGCATCAACCGTTATCGTGCAGGTGCAAAGGTATGACAGCGGGCTTTGGAAATAAAAGGTCGAGCCTTCGGTTTTCGAAAAAATCTCCACACCGTTGGGTAGTATTTTTCCGAAAAACCTTGTATTTCCAGCCTCGCCGCCCTTGAAAGGCACCTGAAACGAAACGATCGATGCGACAGGAAGACGCAAAAAAAATGTCGGAAAAGGGAGCGGCAAAAAGGTGAAGAAACGAGAACTTCCCTTCAGTTCCTGGAACCGCAAATAAATTTAATTCAAAGCTATATGACAACAAACATCAACATAACACAGACTTGGTGGAGATTACTCTCCGCAGTCGGCTCAACCCTCATCACTTTGGTGGCTTGGTTGGGATATATGGCTCTCTGCATAGTCGGTGAAGTCATATTGGGAATTGTGAAGTTCATCTTCGGCATCATCATTTCCATTCTTTCTATGGTGGTACTGATTGGAACATTCATTTGGTTATTGACACTTTAAGCATACAAGAATGTGGGAACAAAAAGACATTCAAAGACTGCATCACAGCAGCAGTGTAGATATTGTGAGGTGGACAACATCTTTGAGTATATGGTGGACACATACATCAATGGTAACATCACATCATTCAAGGACATCTACAGAGAGTTGAACAAGGACGCAAGACGTGATTTTGTGGACTTCATCTTCAACGAGGTGAACCCGAAATACACGATAGAGCTAATCAAGCAAACCATTTAACGAGCAAGCGATATGAACAGAAGCATTGAAGCGATACCTACATGGGCACTCTGCTACATCATCAATGGCGATGCAAGCGGACTGACGGACGAGGAAATCCGTATGGTGGACGAAGCCATGCGCAAGAACAATATTGAGATAGTAAGTCCAAGATACAACGAGGACATGTGCACAGAACCTTACTTCAGCCATTATCCGTTCTTCGGACTACCTACAGAAGTTGAGGACTGCGACATCATCTATCACGAGTAACGAACCCTTTAACAACATCAGATATGAACACTACAGAATATTTCAAGAGAACCATACAAGCCTATTTGGAGGAGCGAGCAATGGAGGACGAACTCTTTGCAGCCAAGTATGACAACCCCGACAAGAACATAGACAATTGCGTCACCTACATACTTAATTGGGTGCAGAAGAGCGGTTGCAACGGCTTTTGCGATGACGAGATATATGGGCAAGCCATCCACTACTACGAGGAGAAGGACATCGAGGTCGGCAAACCATTGAACTGCCAAGTGTCTGTTAACCACCACATCGAACTCACAGAGGAGGAGAAGGCACAGGCAAGACAGGAAGCCATCCGCCAATATCAGCAAGAGCAGATGAACAAGATGCGTAACCGAGATACCGCCAAGCGCACCTCACAGAGAACACACAACGAAGTACATCAACCATCATTATTCGACACGTTATGAAACCAAGAACGAAATATCAGAAGCAAGTCGTAACCTCAAACAAGGGGTTACGACCTATCAAGGGAGCGCAAATGCAATGGGCATTCCGTGAATGTCTTGACCACTATGCCTTTCAGTTGAAGCACGGACAGACCACCTGCATGGACTGCGGACACACTTGGACTACGGACGAGGATGCGGACAGATGCGTTTGCCCGAAATGCAAGGCGAAGTTGGAAGTGCAGCGTACCAAGCGACAGAAGGCAATGTCTTCTACCTATTTCAGTGTACTCTCCGAGCGTAAGGGACTGCAACTTATGCGAGCATTTCTGATGAAAGCATACTACCGCAAGGGACAAAAGGCAGACATTTATTGTTGGGAGGTGGCACGTTATTGGATGAACGAGAAAGGCAAGGTGGAGGTTATGGCACGCAAGCGCACAATGGGTATCTATATGGACACGTTCTGCTACGACTCCGACATTGAACTGCGCAGGGACAACACCACCTATCAGCATATTGCTTCATTTCCGGTATGCCCCGATATGAAAGTCATTTCTCAGATATGGCGCAACGGCTTTGACGGAGCGTTTCACGGCATCGAACCGCTTACATTGTTCAAGGCGATGCTGACAGACCACCGCATCGAAACGATGATGAAGCAATGTCGTTACGGACACGTCCGCCACTTCATAGACCACCCACGGCACTTGGAAACTTGTTGGAATGCCTACAAGATAGCCAACCGCAACCATTACCTTATTACAGACATCGGCAAATGGGCGGACTACATCTGTATGTTGGTAGAAATGGGCAAGGACATAAGAAGTCCACATTACATTTGTCCCGACAACCTTGAAGCCGAGCACGACAGAATATCCGAGAAAATAAGAGCAAAGAAAGAAAAGGAGCGTACCGAGGAGGAGATACGCAAGGCATTGAAGAACGAGGACAAGTTCAAGGAAATGAAGAGCCGTTTCTTCGGTTTGATGTTCACGGACGGCAATATCGTGGTGAGAATGCTTGAAAGCGTCAGGGAGCACGTTCTTGAGGGTAAGGCGATGCACCATTGCGTAGGCAGCGGTACAAACTACTCACTCAATCCCAACTGCATCATCTTCTCTGCAAGAATAGCCGAACAAAGGGTTGAGACCGTGGAGTTTTCACTCGAACAGATGAAAGTCGTACAATGCCACGGACTACAGAACAAGGACACCGAGCACCATGCCGACATCATCAACTTAGTGAACTGCAATGCAAGACTTATAGAGCAACGAATGGTTGCAACGACATAAAATCCATATCGGCGGAGCGATGAAAATTCGTTCCGCCACTTTCTTTCATGAGCCGAGGAGCGGAAAGAAAGTGGCAAAGAACCGTTTTTTCCTTATCTGCGATGCTTGCAAAGAACAAAGGACAGCCCCCAATCAAAAGGACTGTCCTATTTTATAAAACCTTATTCTATGGAGTAAACAAGAGCAGATACTCCATTTTTCTTCTTCGCTCGATGGAAGGCACTATCTTTCCATTCCACCTTTTGAAGTCCATATAGTCACGATAGATGTTTCTTTTGCCACTTCGCATCTTGGCATACATCCGGCTTTTCATCACCTTTCCACACCCCACATTGTAGGCAAGTGTAGCCAAGAGCAGCGAGTCACGACCGAAACCACGGAACATGGCGCAGAGCTTTCTGAGGTCAGAGCGCAGCAAGGCATCGGCTTGCCGCTCCGTCATTCTTGGAGAAAACTTCTCGCCAGGCAACAGCTTGTGTCCATATCCGACATAAGGATGATGCTTCGGTCCATGCAGACCCTCGTACTTCTTGATGCAGGCGACAGCCAACTCAAAACGTGACACATGACAAACTCGTTTTATCGCCCTTGGCGTCTGGGCAGACAAGCTGCCCGACACAAGAAGCAAGGCTAACAATATAATCAACCTCATACGCTACCGAATTTGTTGGCACTTCTCGCAAACACTTCCTCCTCATCAGTATCGTTGAAACTGAACTCCATTTCGTATGACTTGCCGAAGTTGTCCTCCACCACCACGGTCAGCGTCTGTGTCTCCGTGCTTGCCGAAGTATAGTAAAGACGGAACTTCTCGTTCTCCAACAGATAGCGGTCGTTAGGCTGGAACACCGTTCCGTTCTCCATTCTCAACGAGCCTTTTCCGTCATGCTGAAAATAGCGGATGGTATAGATGGTGCCGTCAAACTTGCCCTCCGCCTTCAACTCGCAGCGGATTTCAACAGTCTGTCCACGCACAATGTCCTTTGGCACAGGCATCGTCTCCACCTTGAATGGATACGACTGCTGAATGTCCAGCTCATCGCTGCACGATGAAAGGATTACCGACAAGGCACACACGAAAAGGAATGCCAACACGCTCACTGATTTCTTGATTTTATTGTTCTTCTTCATTGTCTTGATGTTTTTGAATGATTGTTACTTTCTTGTCTTATGGCTCATCAGGTACTCGTTCAAGTCCTTGTAACCTGTGTATAGATGCGAATGGTCAATGACCTTATCACCATATCGTTTTTGCAGTTCGACACAAGCATTCTCGCCTGCTTCGTCATTGTCCAAGTGACAGTACACTTGTGCATAGCCATCTAAAAGATGATGCACCTTTTGCATATTCGCCACCGAGTTGAGGATAATATGATCCTCACCACGACCTATGCCGAGAATTACGGCAGAGAGAAAATCCATAAAACCCTCGTACAGATGGCAGACGTTGCTGTTCCTGCCAATGAGAGTGATGTCCTTTGGCGACACGCAACCTTTGAAGAAACGGTTGCGTATCTCGTAGCCACCGCTGTTGTTCTTAAAACCGACAGCAAAGAACTGTTTGCCATTGTATCGGTATTCCACCTGACAGCAGAAACGGCTCGCCACGTCAGCCGATATGCCACGCTCACGCAAGTACTGCCTAAGAGCAGGATGGCTCAAAGGCTTTTCCACAATATCACTAAAGGGATTGCCTTTCGCCTTCACAGCCTTTTCCGCTATCCTTTGATAATGCGGAAACGATGTCGGGAAGCTGCCACCAAGCGTTTCAGATATGAACTTGGCTTGTGCCACAAACTCATTGCTGTTGATGAACTCCCCTGCGAGGTTGAAGATGTCACCACCTCTGGCGACGCCATAGTCATACCAGACATTCTTGTCCGTTGATACCCGAAGCGAAGGATTGCGGTCGTTGCGGTATGGCGCATGATACCAAAGTCCCGAAGTCTTGTGCTTGACAGGCTCAATGCCGAGAATATGGAGAAAGTCCACGATAGGCACTTGCTTGATTTTATTGATGTCCATAGGCTCACTGTTTTAGTTGATGATGAACTTCATGCCGATGCCAAACTGCGTGTGGAAATGTCCCGTGCTGTTGCCCCAAACAAGCCTTTCCTTAACGGAAGCGGTCAAAGCTATTGCATCCGACAGGTATATTTCCGTTTCCAATGCCACGGCACCGCCATAGATAAACGCTCCCTTGTTCTGCAAGGTCGCTCCGTCCAAGGTACTGGATGTCGAACCCCTTGCTGCCGATGTGCTTCACCTTGCGTTTGTAAAAAGTCAAAACGCCCTACGACTTCTTACCTGTCAACTTGTTGGGTAGCTTGTTGGGTAGCTTGTAGGGTTACTTGTTGGATGCTTGTAGGGTATTTGTTGGGCAAGGCACAAGGAAAAGTGAGCTGTGGGGTAACTGTATGACAACTATGGGGTAACTGTGGGGTAATTCTAAAACTATATGATTTTAGTACAATGCCATAAAGCATTTTGCCAAAGTTTTGTCATATATTTGTAGCAAAACAACTTTATTTGGTGCCTATGTAGCAGGAAACGCTAAACAATTTCTTCGTTTGAGTTCCAAAATAGAAAGAAACGCTAAACAAGACCTTCCCTGAAGAAAAAAGTGGGCATTGTTTTGCGTTTCTTGCCATTTAGAGAGCCGTTGGAAGAATTGTTTAGTGTTTATTTCGACTTTTGATGGTTGTTGGGGATTTTGTTTTGCGTTTCTCGCTACTTTTAACCTCAGTTGGAGGTTTCGACGCACGTTTCTTGTCATTTTGGGATTCAACGAAGGTCTTGTTTTGCGTTTCTTTCTACATTCAAATGCTAACGGAGATATTGATGCAAGTTTCTTACCCCAATCAGAACTAACAAGAGCAAAAAACGGCGTTTCTTACAGCATTTGCAATTCCAGTTTTACAATAAACGTGCGCCAATGGTATAACAACCGTTAAAAAACAGGTTTAATTTAGCAATTTTATCCGATTTTTATTCATTTGTTCCCGTTTTAACGATTATTTTTGTATATTCGCATTCGCAATCGGGAAACCGACAACGCACAATATCAAATGTCTAATCTAATTTCAATAATTATGAAGGAAATTAATGACATCAGTTTGCCACGCATGAATAATGGTGCGCATTTCACGTTCGTAAGTAACATTCTTGCACGTGTTGAGTCAGACACAGCCGTAAAGAGCAAGGCTGCTGACCAAGTAAGTAATTTCAAGGCTGCTGTTGCGGCAGAGGACGAAGCCTTGAAAATTTCACAGAAAAGTCTCTTGACTGATGATATTACCAAGGCAGACAGCGACCGTGACGCACTCTATGCTGGCTACAAGAAAGCCGTTGAAGCATTCCTTGCTATGCCTATCGCTGACATGGCACAGGCTGCAAAGGTTCTCGCACAGCACATCAAGGACTACAAGATTAACACCGCCGACCAACTCGACAAGGAGACCGGTCTTTTGGTGAACTTCATCACAGACCTTGAGAACAAATATTCTGCACAGGTTGCCAAGTTGGGCTTGACAGCATTTGTTACCAACATGAAGGAAGCCAACGAGCGTGTAAGAACACTTACTTTGCAACGTACTAACGAGAAGATGGGCGTATCTGTCGGAGCTTTGAAAACTGCTCGCACAGCAAGTGATAACGCTTACCGTGCATTGGTGAAGATGGTGAATGCCCTTGCCCTCGTCTTTGGCGAAAAGGATTATGCTCCGTTCATCGACTACGTGAACACCGAGATTACTCACTACAAGCGTGAGGTGCTTGGTCAGAAGTCTTCCGCTCCTTCTACTTCGGGTAGTTCTACTGCGGATTCTGGCAGTAGTACCCCAAGTGGAAGTTCATCGTCAGACTCTAGCTCATCAAGTAGTAGTTCTTCATCAGGTGGAAGCTCGTCTTCTGATGGGGATAATGACTATATCGGGCTGTAGTAAATCAGAAAAAAGATTGTTCAATGCTGCTCTCAGTAAGTTGGGAGCAGCATTGATTTGAGTAGCATAGAATGAATGCAAAAACAAATTTCTTATGGCAAAGATTATTGTAAGAAACCAAACGATAAAGACTCTAACAAAAGATGGAGTTGACTACATCTGTATTACAGATATAGCAAGGCAGAAGAATCCAGCCGAACCTAAAGATGTGGTAAAGAATTGGTTACGCTCCAAAAACACCTTGGAGTATTTGGGACTTTGGGAACAGTTGAACAACCCTAATTTCAAAGGGGTCGAATTCGACCCCCTTTTGAAAGAAGCAGGTTCAAATGCTTTTACAATGAGTCCAACTCGGTGGGTAGAACTTACCAATGCAGTAGGTATAGTATGCAAGAATGGGGCAAATGGAGGCACTTATGCCCAAAGGGATATTGCCTTTAAGTTTGCCAGTTGGGTTTCTGTGGAATTTGAACTGTATTTGATAAAAGAGTTCCAACGACTAAAGGAAGAAGAGCAAAAGCAGATAGGATGGTCTGCCAAACGTGAGTTGTCCAAGATAAACTATCGCATCCACACGGATGCAATCAAGGCGAATCTCATTCCGTCAGAGGTAACTCGTGAGCAAGCAGCCATGAAGTATGCAGATGAAGCGGATGTACTCAACATTGCAATGTTCGGTATGACGGCAAGGCAATGGCGTGAGCAGAATCCCGACAAGAAAGGCAACATCCGTGATTACGCCAGCATAAACGAGCTTATCTGCCTATCGAATATGGAGAACCTCAACGCTGTGTTTATCAATGATGGAATGCCTCAGTCTGAGCGACTGATAAAACTCAATCAGATAGCCATCCAGCAGATGAAGATTCTTGAGGATACTGGTGGAAGAAATCTTTTGCAATAGAGGTTAAAGGCTTTACTGTGTATTTCGCCACTTTTGCGTTAAAATTTCATAGCAAATTCTTTATTGCCAAGACTTTTGGTTAATTATGCCATACTTTCCGCCAAGGGCTTTCAAGTCCAAGCCGGGGAAGGTCTGGTGAGAACCGTCATACTTCGGACGCACGAAGCAGTTGAACTTCCGGTTGTACATTGTGGTCAAGCGTTCCTTAAAGGAGTCTGACTGCTCTTCCAGCCATTCAGTGAACCCGTTGCGGATTTCGTCAATCTTGGCATTGGCAAGCTGTATGCCCTCGCTGTCACGCACCTTGATGTCGTTGCCGTGTTCATCCTCGCCGATGCTCTTCATCATGTCGGGACAGGTGTTGTGCAGGGCATGTTTCAGAAGACTCATGCCGTCATAGTGGCGGTAATATCCCTTCACCATATACTCATCCGTGATGGCCATGGTCTTCATACTGCATTTTGCCGAATATTCGTCCATGCTGTCGGAATAGACGATGCTGACCTGTGTATTGAAGAGGTGGCTCATGTAAGCGGAATACACACCTGTAGGTATCCAACGTTCACCGAAGTTGAAGTCCAGGTCCTCAAAGGCTATCGGTTCGGGAATGCTTGCCTTCAAGGCATCCAACGACTCCCTCACGATTGCATGGTCGGGATTTTCCTTCAGCCATTCTTCTATACGCTCCGCTTTCTCTATGACATTGCCAGCAATGAAGCGGTCGGCTATCTCGTAGCCATCTATAAGCGGATTGTAATAGATGCGTCCTTTAAGCGCTTCCGTCAGTTCCTGTTCCGGCATATCCGATAATTCAGTCATATACGGCAAGTCGATACGGCCGAACTTGTTGAGCGAGGCGGTGAGCGCTTCCTCTGGAGAATCGACATGACTGACCTCGTCAAGCGAAAAAGACCGGGTGGTCGAAGATGTCTGACTTTGTGAACTGTCCGTTTTCTACCCGTTCCAACGACAGCATGTCGCGCCCTGAGGCATCCATGAGGATGAACTTCACGTTCTGCTTGGCATTGAGGTTGCCGAAGCGGATGAAGAAAGCGTCATAATAGACATTCAGACTCTCACGCATCTGCTTGTTTTCCGTCTGTTCTTCCGCTTCATAGGTGTAAAGTTTCTGATAGGCATCACGGAGGGCGATATACAAGACAGCCTTTTCTTTCTGCTCCATATTCAGATCCAACGGCATGAAGGTAGCACCATACTTGGTAAGGTCTTTCAATACACCGATGTTTCCGGCAGAGTCGAGCACCATAGAACCCTCACGATGAAAACTTTCCAGTTTCTCATCAAATGGACGGGGCTTCATAACATTCTCTTTCTTCTTTGCCAGCTCTTCCCGCTTTCTTTCTTGCTCTTTTTGTCTGTTCCCGCTCATGATTTGTTTCTTTCAATGTGCTCTGAGTCTTGGAATCTTCTTTTGCCTCATTCCCTTTCGAATGTCCATGCCCGATTTGAACTTTGAGAACTTCTATCGGTTCCATCGGAGGTTTGAACTTCGGATCAAGCGTATCTTCAACGCCCAAGGCCTTGAGTTGTTCCTGACGGTGCTGTTCCGCCTTTTGGCGCAGCAGCACCCTGTCTTCGGGAGCCATGGACATCATCATCTCGTAAAAGCCGTTGATTGGCGAATTCTCTTCCCAAGAGATGTTTGCGTATGGCTCATCCCCTGGCAGGATTGGTTTTGCCTCCTGTGTTGTTTCCTGCTCTTTTGCATCTGTCAACGAAGGCTTTTCTTCTTTTTCCACAGGCTTTGTCACAACTTCAAAAGTCGGATTGACGCTTTTTACCAACGGACTTGCTTTCTTCCTTGACACTTTCTTGGCGACAGCACCCACTGTTATCTCTGCTTTCTTCTTTGTAGCATGGACAGTCAGACGGTTTTCTTCTTCCATTCCCCAAAGGTCAAACAGCGTCATTTGCACTGGTGGCTGCTGATGATTGGATTTTTGGGATAGCTCTGCATCATCAGTAGGCTTTTCCTGCTTTTGCAAGGATACTACCGTATCGTTCTGCTTTTCCCTCAATGGAAGGCTTCATCTTCTCTGTTTTTTCTATCTTTTCTGTTTCTTCAACCTCCTTAACTTCCTCAGACATTGTTCCCTCAATCCCCAAGTATCGGTTCAAATTGAGATTCTTCTTAAAGTCTTCATGGAGCATCTTTCGTAAATCCTCTGCAATGCCTTCCACACCATCCTCATGCGTGTATATCATTGCAGGTTTGCCGAATGGGTCGGTATCCAACTTTGCTGTTGTATGGATAATGCGTTCCGGATGCTCCAGAAAGTAGTTGTTTGTCGGAATGCGGTTCTCGTCATTATAGACAGTATCAAGCAGGTTGTCGTCTCCTCGCAGCGACTCCTTTTGGGTATTTTTCTGCAAAATGATGAGGTCACTGCCCACTTCCGTATTGGCATTTTCCGTGAACAGGTTGTTGGGAAGACGAATCGCTGATACGAGATCTGCATGATAGAGCATCATAAAACGCGCGGCACTGTTGTTTTTGGCATTCAATACGCCTTGTGAGGTGATGAAGGCAACCAACCCACCATCCCTTACCGTATCAAGAGCCTTGACAAAGAAGTAGTTGTGTATGCGTCTGGTGACAAGTGCCCTCATGCCTTTCATGGCTGTATAGGACGGATCAAACACGGCAACATCGCCAAAAGGAATATTTGAGATGGCGAGGTCGAAGTAGTCATTGAAAGGCTTTTCTATCTTCTCGAATCCCTCTATGCGCACTTTCTGCTCCGGGTGCAGATGGTGGAGTATCTTTCCTGTAAGCAGATCTTTTTCAAACGCCATAATGTCTGCCTTGGGATTGTTATCCAAGACGGAATCGACAAAGGCTCCGATGCCTGCCGAGGGCTCAAGCACCTTTTCGGGGATGATCTGATGCTCTTTCAACACATCCGTCAGAGCCTCTGTAACGGCTGACGGCGTGTAGAATGCCGTGAGGACGGACTGTTTCAGACTGTCCATCAACTGTTTGTACTCGCTTTCATTCTTGCTGTTTTCACGGATAAGTCTATGCAGCTCCACTGTTGGAGCAAACAATTCAAGGTCTGACTTTGCCCAATGGACGGCATCCGCCAGTTCCCTGGCAGGGTTCAGGATGCACTTCAATCCCCCGAATCCGCAATAACGCTCCAGAAGGAGACGCTCACGGGCGGTCGGCGTGCGCTGTTCCCTGTCAAGGATGAATGCTGTCTCTATCGCCTTGATGTTGTCGTTCAGCCGTTGTTTTCTATTGTACGCCATTTGACTCTATGAAAAGGGCAACGGCTCCAGTCAGCTCTGTATAGAGCCGGTCGTAGTCCGGTGACTGGGCAAAATCGTCATCGGTGAGGTCGTAAATGGAATACACGTTGTCAACCAAAGGCAGGAGGTTCTTGACAAACGCTTCCTGGTCTTCTACTGCTACCTCCAGGGGAAACTCACTGTCAACAACATCATACAGGATGCTGTACTTGGAAAAGCGGAGACCTTTCAGCAATGCTGACATGGCAAGCTCTTGTGCTGCATCGGCAAAGAGGGCATCACGCCGTGCCTGCTCATATACTTCTGCAGCATGGTCTGCACGTTCGCGGATAAAGTCCGCATCGCTGGCTTGTGGAAAACGGTTCTCTCTGAGGTGGTTCAAGAGGTACAGTCCGTAATAGGACAGCTCTGTCTGTGCCTGTTTCTTTCTGTTCATTTGTCCGTTGAATGGATTAAGTGGTGAATAATAAACCGTGGATGGCGGTTGGTGTTTGTGTGAAAGCCAAGAAAAGGCACTCGGTATCCCTCCGAGTGCCGCCACTTAATCCACAGTAAATAAAAGCATCCTGAATCAAGACACCATTTATGAACCATGTTTCGGTGGCAAAGGTACAAACTATTTCTTGTATCTCTTCACATTTCCTCGCTTTTCTGCTGTTTTGTGCTCTGCAAAGACGAATTTCGTGTTGAAATTCTCGTCAAAGGCAATGGCTGCGGAGAATGGTTTGCCTTGCTTGCTGGTGAAACCATTGAGCGTTCTGGTCTTGCCCTTGGTGAGCAAGTCGGTGATGTCGGCATCAGTGAGCAACTTTCCTGCTACCTGCTTGAACACAGGCATACCGCACTCCTTGTTGCTGCATCTTACTACCTTTCCGAAGAACTGCATGGTACCTTGCTTGCATTTAGGACACTGGCAGCCGGAATCCTTGTGGCTGAAAAGTCTGTCACAACCTAACAATTCCGCAGTGATTTCACGGGTATAACCTTCGATACTATGGGTGAACCCGTCTGCACTTGCTTCACCTCGTTCAATCTTGGCAAGTTCCGCCTCCCATTTGCCCGTCATCTCCACATTGGCAATCGCCATGTTCTTCACCACGGAATGCAGGGCGAGTCCTTTTTCTGTCGGCACAAGTTTCTTCTGCTGGCGCACCATATACTCTCGTTTGAGCAGGGTTTCGATGATGGCGGCACGTGTGGCAGGTGTGCCAATACCGCAGTCCTTCATTGCCTGGCGCATCGTATCATCTTCTATCTCTTTGCCTGCGGTCTCCATTGCTGCAAGCAATGTGGATTCCGTATGCAATGGCTTTGGTTTGGTCTTGCCCTCCGTGATGGTGCAGCCAGAAAGAGTGATATGCTGTCCTTCTTGCCAGTTGGGAATGACTTGCTCCCTGACCTCATTGTCTGTTGCGTCTGCATCCTTGTCCTGCCTTTTGTTCTTTTCCTTGAGCGACAACGCTCGCCAGCCAGTCTGTCGGATGATGGAGCCACTGATGCCAAACTCAACTTCATGATCCACTTGCGCCGATACTGATGTGATGTCCTTGATGCAGTCTGCCGAGAACGCTTCAATCATCCGGCACAATATCATGTCATAAACGATCTTCTCGTCCTTGAAAAGACCAATGGCTGCATTTTCTGTGATGAGCAGGGCATGGTGATCGGTCACCTTGGCGGCATTCACGCTGTTCTTGCTGTAGTCCTCACTGCCAGGCAAGAGTTTCACTTTTTCTCCATATTCCGAATGATTCTCCAGATTCTTGAAGAGTTTGGGAAGGGTGGCAAATACATCATCCGAGATATAGCGGCTTGATGTTCTTGGATAGGTGATGAACTTTGCCTCGTAGAGTTTCTGGGCGATGGAGAGTGTATGCTCTGCCGTGAAGCCATGCTGGGAGTTGGCTTCTTTCTGCAAGGTGGTGAGGTCGTAAAGGAGCGGTGCCTTCTCCACCTTTCGCTTGGTTATTACCTTTGTGATGATGGTAGAACCGGTATCTTTCACCTTATTATATATATCGGTTGCGGTGCCTTTGTCTGTCCATCGGTTGGCAGATGTGAACTTCAGTATATTGCCACTGTCTGCATCAACCACACCGAAGTGTACCTGCCAGAACGGTTTCGACTCGAAACGCTTGTGTTCCCAATAGCGTTCGCACACCATGCCAAGGGTCGGGGTCTGCACACGACCTACGGAATAGGTGCCACGTCCTGCGGCTATCGTCAGGGCTTGTGTGCCGTTGATGCCGACGAGCCAGTCTGCCTCACTTCGTGCCTTGGCTGCATGATAGAGATTGTCATACTCCTTGCCATCCCTGAGGTTCAGAAGTCCCTCACGGATGGCGGTGTCCGTAAGCGAACTGATCCAGAGACGGTCGAAAGGTTTCCTGCAACCGAGATACACATAGAGGTATCGGAAAATCAACTCTCCCTCACGTCCGGCATCGGTTGCTACGATAATGCGCTCACTGCTGTCAAACAGCTTGCCGATAATTTTAATCTGGGCAAGCACACCTGCATCTGGTTTGTAGCCGTTCTCAGTCTTGACTTGTCGGGGAACAAGAACGAACGGGTCGGGAATCACAGGCAGATTCTCTGCATGGAATCCCTTCATACCGTAGGTTTCCGGCATGGCAGGCTGCACTAAATGTCCGAATGCCCATGTCACATAATAGCCATTGCCCTGCATATAGCCTTCCTCACGCTTGTCAGCTCCCACAATGTGGGCGATTTCCTTGGCTACGCTTGGTTTCTCTGCGATGATTGTCTTCATTGTCTGTTGTTTTTGTGACATCCGCAACCGTGGGATAGACGGCCGCAGATGTCGGTTGTTATGATGGATGATTAACTCTGTGGATCAAGTGGCGGCAACTACATCTTCACGCTTCTTGCCTTTCTCTTTGGCTTCTGTTCCTCTGCGTTCTGTTCCTTCTGCTGCTTTTCGTTCTTTGGCGCAGACTGTCCCGGACTCAGCGGATCCTTGGTGTGCTTGGTCGCCTCATGGGTCTTGCCCTGCTCGTTGACGGCGACTTGTACCTTGTTCTCATTGGTCGGAATCTGTTCCTTCGCCTGTTTGAGGTCTGGATTGTTGCGGTAGGAACGTGGCTGCATCTTGTCGAAGTCGAACTTTACGTAGGCGGTATAGGTACCGCTGCCGTTCTTGTTCGGCACTTCCTTGATCTCGATGGTCTTGCCTGCCACATAGTCGTCCTTCTGCTGCTCGGTCAGTTCCTTCTTGAAATAGGTGTTGAGTCGGCGGATGGTCCCGTCCTCATTGAGCCAGTGGTTGGGATCTTGCTGCTTCTTCTGACCGCCCGCATCACCTTCTGCCTTCTGCTCCTGCTTGTCAGCGGTTTGCTTCTTGTCTCCATTCTGTTTCTGACCTTGCGCCTGTCTTGTGCTGCCAGGCACGAACTCCACGCCACGCTGTTCCACATTCACCTGCAGCAGCGGTGTAAACTTGCGCCCGTTGGCAAGCTCAATCTCCTTGCGAAGCGGAATACCTGAGTAGAGCACTCTCTTATCGTCCTTGGTAATAGGTGTCTTGCCGATGGTATCGGGGATGCGCACCTTGTTGGTCGGGATGTCAACAATCTCATTGGTGAGACGGTCGATACTGATGAAATGAGGACGCAGCTCACCTGTATTCTTGTCGGGGAAATCCACTACCTTTCCGAGGTTGCCGTTCTGCAACAGGTTCTTCTTGTCCTCTGGAGTGAAGGTATAGCCTTTGTAAGCGACATCGAGTTTAGGCTCGTTGCGCACGAAATGCGGCACGAGTTGCAACTGGTCGTTATCGTCCTTGCGGAATGACAGACGGGCCTGTATCTCTATCTGTTCACCGCCGAAGGTCGGCTTCACAATCACAAGCCCTGTCTTGCCGTAGTTGAGCAGGGCTTTCATATCCTTCTCATTCATACTGTTGAAATCTATGCCATATTTGGCACCAAGTTCCTGCAGGTTCACATCGTTACCACTAATGAGGTTCTGCTTTACACCCGGAGCGGTCTGTGCCTGCTGTTCGGTTGCGGTCTGTTCTGGTTTCTGTTCCATGTCGTTCTCTTTTTCGTTGGTTTGTACTGTTGTTTCATTCTCTTTTTTAGCTTTGAGCCGTCGCCCCGCTCTCTGCCTTAACGCTTTGCCCCATTGCACCATCCTCAGCCTTAACGCCTTGAACAGTTTTCTCGTTCTCTACTTTGCCGCTTCGAACCATCTCCCCATCCTCTGCCTTAATGCTTTGAGCCGTCGCCCCATTCTCATTCGCAGCACTTTGCGACTTGACTTCTTCATCAGATGCAGAGGTCCCTGTGCCCGCATCGCCATTCATCTCTCTTTCTCCCTGCTTCGCCGCTTTTCTTGCCTCTTTCTCGAAGTCAGAGGTGTCAACCTTGTGGGCGGAAAGAATCTCTTTGTTAGCCTCCGGATCTTTCAGTAACTCCTTCATCACGCCAAGCAGGTTTCCCACCTGGTCTGCCGCTATGCGGTAGAATCCGAATCGGCTTGGCTCCTTGCACTGGCGGTAGAAGTTTCTAAAGAAACTGTCCATCAAGTCACTGTTGCGGTCAAAACGCAGGAAGTCGGGCGTGTTCTCCGCCTTGGCGGGTGCTCGCTTCGGTGTGCCGTCTCTGCTGAGTCCGGCGACGACGCTGATCTCGCCCGTCTTCTCGTCACGGACTACCAGCACGTCCTGTTCATCACTTCTTTTTCTTTTGTACCATAATTGTAAATGTTTAATGGTGAATACTGTTGTTATTTGAATTTCTGATGAATGCGAGTCAAATAATGCTCCACATTCTCTTGATTGAAATTCTTCACATTGCTCTGGATAAATTGCTTCACGTCTTCCTCCGTATAGTAGGTCTTCTGTCCCAGCCGCTTGTAAGGAAGCACTCCCAGGCTGCGGTAGCGTTGCAGGGAACGGGGAGAGATTTGAAACAGAAGACAGAGATCCTGGTTGTCGAGCAATCTCTCGTTGATGCAAGAGCATCCCTTGTCCTCTCCGCTTCGCTCATGTCTCAACATCAGCATGTCATAGATGCCGTCAATCTTCTTGTGCAGGTCATGCAGATATAATTCCAATCGTCTCAATGTTCCATCTTCCATACTCATGTCTCCTTGGCAATGGTTCGTTCCTCAATCAATTTCTGTACAGCGTTGATGCTGTATCTGCATTGTCCGCGTACCATGAAGTACTCGATGCTGTTGGTAGAGCGCAAGCGCTGCAGGGTTCGCTTGCTTATCCCAAGTATTCTTGCAGCATCACTGCTTGTCAGCACAAGTTCCATGCTTCTTCTTTTGGTATTTTCTCTCGCATTGGAATATATGAGAGCTACCAACTTTGCCACGTCGGCAATCTGTTCTGTCAGCATCTTTAAGGCTGAACTTTCCATTGTTATTACTTCCATTTTGATTCCGTTTTAAATGTTACAAATTTTGCTGTTTTGATTTCTCGGTGGCAAAATTAATCATTTGCGAAATACCCGTTTAACAACTCATTAATGACCCACGTATAATTTTCTTGAATTACTTGCCTATCGGTCAGCAAACGACGGAAAAGCACTGCCACAAATCTCCATTTTCATTGTTTTTCCTAATTCGTGTCGTATCTTCGCAGCCGAAAATGTCAAACCCATAAAAATCAAGAACATGGAAGTAGTAACAATGGAAAAGAAGGCATTCGACTTGATGATGGCAAGATACGATGCCTTGGTACAAAAGGTAGAGTTGTTGAAGCACAAGGCAAACGGCAAGCGTCTCAACAAATGGCTTACAGGTCATGAGGTCTGTCAGCAGCTGCGCATCAGCCCCCGCACATTACAGAAATTACGCGACCGCCGTTTCCTGGGACACACCCAAATCGGTCGCCAGTTCTATTACGATCCCGATGAAGTCAAAGCCATCGTTCCACTTATCGCCAGAATCAAATCGGTATAGCATACCCCATAGCAACACTATATGCTATGAGCGCGCCAAGTGATATTGAGAATCAAGTTAAGAATCTCAAGTTTCATAAGTAACCAACGGTCCCCAAAGGGGGGCAACTTTCAATAACCGCTGGTGGAATGACCGAAGGAAATGAAACCTGCGGACAAGCAACAGAAAAGAAGAAATCGTCCCCAAAGGGGGCGAATAGCATCCTGTTATGAGCCAGCCGAGTGATATTGAGAATCAATTCGGTATAGCATAAAAAAGAATTTCGCCCAAGGCAAAGCAAGCACTTCACCTTGGGCGACCCAAATAAAATTTATCCACCATTTAATCCACAGATCAAGCAATGAACACAATGAATCAGATTTTATCGCATGAGAGCAAGTCGATAGACACCGCCATGCAATCCTTGAAGAAAGCCAACAACTGGCTATCCTCATTCATCGAGTCCTACAGCCCACCTTTGGACGGGGAGCGATACCTCACCGACAAGGAACTCTCCGAGCATTTGAAGCTTAGTCGCCGCACCTTGCAGGAATATCGCAAACAGCGCATCTTGCCATACATTATATTATGTGGCAAGACCCTCTATCCCGAATCCGAGATCCAGTCCCTCCTCACCACCAATTACCGCAAGCCGATAATTGATGGGGAAACCAGAGATGACAGATACACCTGATACAATTGCCTCTAAACGAACAAAGGGAAACAACCAGTCTTTGGTCGTTCCCCTTTGTTCGTTGTATTCATTCTGATTACATCACATGATTGTCAAAATGGCTTTGCATGCAAATCTCCTTTGCAGCGCTTTATAGCACCATCTAAAGATTTTGAAAGATTCATAAATGCTGCTTTCCTGATATATTTTTCTGTTTTGCTGACCTCATCTACTTTCTCTTTCAACTTCTCCAATGGCTTGATGTCTTCATCAGTTTCATGTATCCAATTTCCAAGATTATGCGATAAATCATACCTGCCTCGTATAAAATGAGTAAAGGTGTTTAAAGATTCGTTATTCAACTTCAACAAGTTATTCATAAGTTTGTCCATGTCCACATGATTAAATATGGATACCATATCGTATGTACAGCTGTGGTCAGGCAACGCTTGGTTATTTAAATTGCACAAGTCTTCTACATTGGAATCAGACAACTGTTCAAGAGTACGAGTCATAAGATTTTTACTCACTTTCAATCTGTTTTCATACTCCTTATTAAACTTCTCACAAATTGCGGGCAGTTTCTCTAACTTTTGGTCTGTCATATAGAAATTACACCTTTACTAAATTCAAAACGGGCATTATAAACTGATTCTTCATCTTTAAACGCCTCTAAATATTTCGGTAGAGAGTCACATATTTTACTGAAATCTGTATCGCTAAATTCTTTTATTGTGCGGGAGTCCAAATATACCAAATAAGCGATTGCATATCCCAATCGCTTCATGCTCGTTACTCTTGTTGCACAAATATCCTCAACTAATTCATCATAGAAGAAAATAAAGTCATTGTTGTTCATTGCATAAGCATCGTTGATTTTATCCCATGATGGTACTTCTGCTATAGGCGCGAAATACTCTTTCTCGACATACTCCTTAATAGAAGTTCCTATGTTAAGTTCCAGAATGACTTTATCTATAATATCCTGATTATAAGTTTGGTAATTGCTTAAACGCTGATAAATATTATTGTATTTTTGATAGAAATCGCCTAGCTGTGACTTCAATTGTTCTATCTCTTTTTGGGCAATTTGCAAGCCTTTATAATTATATTGAATCCATTTGTCCAATAACTCATGATTTTTTCCACGATACTCACAATAGGATATAATATAAGTACCCAACACATGAATCATGATATTTTCATAACGTTCATCTTCCGAGAAATCAGTCATAGATTCCTCGAATCGGGCAAAATCCCATAATGCTTGACGCAGAATACGAAGATTATCACATTCCGTCATGGCAAAGAATTTCTCAATCTGCTCTTGATGACCAACAACAAAATCATTTTTGGGTGTCTGATTGACAAAAGTGTCAAGAGCACTATGTATATCCGTCGCTATCTCAAACTCGCGACCTATCGTTTTCTCCTTGAACTCACCAAATATTTTCTTATTCTCGCCTTCGGCAATCTTATCCTCATCACCTATGACAATGAGGTGACAATTACATTGCTCCACAAAAAAGTTCAAATATCCCAACAACTTCTTCATGGGAATATCACATCGCTCCAAATCATCAAAGATGAGCAGTTTTTTAGAATTTGCCAAACTGTCATTTGATTTGAACTTTGATAATGAGTCAATACCTATATTAATAGAAAGGTCTGAAATACCATCATAATTCAAATCAACTTCATGCTTTAAAACCATTGCTGAAGCAATTTTAGCCAAGACTTTTCCTGCTTTTGCAGCTTTTCCATATAAAATAGGACATATAACTCTATTTATTGCTGTAGTAATTTGTTTTGTATCACTTAAGCCATATAGAGAAACATAGATGGGTTCTAATACCTGTTCTGTAGTAGGATTTCCTTTGTATGCATCTATCCAATGATTGATAAAATGAGTTTTCCCCGCATCCCCATTTGCCCTTCAGTAGAACAGCATATTGAGGATCGGGATTCATCATGTATCCATTTAAAAAGTTTACTATATTCTCATTCATATAAATCTATCTTTGGTTTGTATTACAAAAATACACTTTTTCCTTGAAAACCAAATACAACCGATGAATTATATAACAAACTTTATATAATGAGTCTACTCGCTAGTCCCAATTCGAATTTCTTCTTTATAACTTACCGACATTCAGAAGGTCGTTATCGCAAAGCGACTTTTCTGGTGAACTCATACTAGAGTCCCGCAAACAAAAACAGGTAGAAGCAAATAATGATCATTCGCTTCTACCCGTGCTGTATTTTGGACTTCAATTGAAATCTTTACTATTGTTCATCATAACAATCATAGGATGTTCAGTCTTTTGCCATTCGCGCTCCACCTTTTCTTTGTTGACAACTCTTTTCACCATCCATTTTCTAAAGATCTGAGCCCAAGAAGTATCCACTTGAAAAGCAATAGCCATCACCATTTCCATGCTATATACATCAGCTTTGTTCCCATTATCAAGCGTGATATATTTTGCTGCCTCAAATTCTTTCAAGACTCCCTGTTTGAAAATACGTTTAATCGTATTTCTCACTGTTACACCCGTAACATAGAACAGCTCCGCTATTTCCCACGCAGTCATCCACACCTCACCATGATGAGGTGCGTAGATGACCATGTCCTCCTGTATTGTTATCACCTGTCTTTTCATACTTCGTCTTGTTTAGAAATTTGATTACTCTTGTCATTTTCTACACTCTGTTCTACATGTCCCATATACTCCTCGATATGATTCAGTTGCAAAGATAACTTATCCATGTCCTTATTCAACTTTTCCTTAGTTATTTTTGCGTAAATTTGTGTTGTTTTAATATTCTTATGCCCCAATATCGAACTCACCGTTTCTATTGGCACACCATTGGTGAGACAAATCTCCGTAGCCATCGTATGGCGACTCATGTGCCAGGTCAGGTGCTTCGTAATGCCACATCTTTTCGCCACGCGAAGCAGAATGCCACGACAATCAGAATAGCATGGCACTGGAAAGATTCGTCCATCCGCACATAGTCCTCTGTATTTCTCCATGATGGATTTTGGATAATCCAACAATTTGATGGTCGATCTCACACCCGTCTTTTGTCTATCTATCATTATCCATTCAAACCTCAAATCCGCAACCTATAGGGTTTAGTGGGATTTTGCTTGCAAAGCGACAAAATTCATTTTATTGTACATATTTCTTGCACAACAGAAATGTCGCAGACACAAAATCCCCTTACCCCATAAAGCGACTTGAGGTAATACGCTGGTTTAACCAGAAAAGCATGGTCTTTAACCAAAGTCTGTCTTGAACAGGTTGGCATAAGCATTGTTGTCTGAGTAAATGTTCAATACATGCCTACGTGATGTCTTAATCCATTTCGCAGGAACAGAGATGAACTTGAAAACAAAGGTCTTGATTCTGCTGGTGGCACGCAATCCAAATTCATGGGTTTTCAATCTCTGCATAATAGCTTTGTAGAAGTTTCTGATGAGAGCTGTCATAAGCAGGAATACAGTATTCTGTGCCATGAACGATTTTGGCAATCGATTCCAGCCAAAGCCATTGTTCATGTCATCGAAGATGCGTTCCTTGCCACCACGAAGATTGTAGAATTCCACGATGTCTCTTGCACTCGACTTGTAATCGTTAGTCAGTATACATCTGTAGGTATATTCGCCTTCCCAAATGTCAAGGTCTCCATCTATTCGCCTTTGTCTCTGTATGACAAGACGATACGGTTTTCCTTTCCATTTCTCAACAAGGATGGAATTCAACTCAAACTCAATACCGTTGATTTCAACAGTTTTCCATCCAGTTAAGGCAAACATGGAATCGTAGAAAGAAGAGCATCTGTTGGCACGAATATAAAAATGCCTGCAATGAGCCTCTACCATATCTACGATTTCCTCCGAACATGAGCCGCAATCCATGCGGGCACGAGAAATATATATTTCCGAAGCCTCCAATCGCTTGAAGATTCTTTCCAAAGTTTCTTTTTGTTGAAGCGCACGTTTGTGTTGCCGTCTCTATTTTCAATACCAACAATCATGTCGTTAATGACAGCTACACCTGGACTATAGCCCAAGAACTTCTTGTAGGTTGGTTTTGCATCATACTTCTCTGTTTCAATGAACTGATGGTCAAAGTCAAAATCATACTCTTGACCGGATTTCAATTGACCAGTGGCAAGCAGGGCATTGACCAGTAAGCAGTTCATCTTGTCTGCAGTATTGAAATCATAGGATTTGCCAGAAGCAGATTTATAGGTGATGTTCTTACAAGTCAGTTCTTCGATAGCACGTAATATGGTGTCTGCGCTGCAAGTGCGAAGAGTTGGATGAAGAGACAAATGTTTCATCAAGTGAGTTGTAACATCCTCAATACATGAGCCGCCACAAAGATATACGCACATCAGAGAGCGTAGAATTTCGCTATATTGATAACCAAACATAGTGCATCTCAATCCCAAGGTGGAATCTATGGTTTGAGCTAAAAGAGCATCAAATTGCTCCATAATAGAAAAAATTCCTCCAAAAGGAGTGAGTCTCTCAGATTTTATTTGTACTTTTGCCATGTCATTCAGAGTTTTATTTGTTTTTTATTTGCAACACTAAGATAAGTGAAATTTCTGACATGGCAAAATCCTGAGCAACTTTTTGTTGCTCAGGTGCTTATAAAAAATATTAAATTATAATTCAAAAGCAGATATTAAATTATAGTGTTGTCTCTACTCAGCAAAGTCTGACAGCGATATTCCAATCCAAGAAAAGCATTCTTCACCTTCTCGGCTGTCACATAATTGTCTCTGTCAAGAATCTCTTGATAATGCTTGTTGATACTCACACGCATCTTGTCCAGCTTGCGGTTCACCTCCAATGCCTGCATACTTTTTCCTGTCATGCGTCCGCCCTTGGTGTCCCACAATTTTGGATTTGCCGTCACCTTACAACTGAACTGTGCCTGTGTTCCGTCCACTGTGATACGTCCCATGACTGGGACTGTACCGTCTTTCTTAACTACCTGTCTTTTGAGGTAGAAGATAATTGAAAATGTACTCTTCATAACTTCATTCTTTTTTTGCGTACAAAATTAATATCTGAAGAGTCTTTTCTTGCCACGCAATTCACCGCAGAACGCCACAATTTTCGTTTATCAACAAAAACTTACGTTTCTCATTAGCAACTCACTATATATCAGTACATTCCCTTACTATATATAACCTACATCATTCTTCAAAACTCGAATCGTACCATTCAAAAGTATAGGTTACGAGTTGGTAACGTTCCTCTGTCTCATCTTGTCATATTTCCGTCTTCGTTTGTCATCATCTCTTTTTAATCAAAATGAGGAAAGTAACTGATAATCAGTAAACTTTCCTCATTCTTCTTTCAATCACTTTTTATAACTCGTTTTCGACCGCTAAGTATCATGGTAACGATGGCTAAGTGACTTACTTACGAGCCGTAAGAGACTTACTTAGGATGGCTAAGTAACTTGCTTAGGATGCCTGAGTGACTTGCTTGGGATGCCTGAGTGACTTACTTCCGGGTGACAGGGTGACACCGGTGACGGGGTTTTCTTGAAATCTCTCTCACGTAGGCGGGCGGGAGGCTTTCTGGAAAATTTTTCCTGCCTGCCCGCGTGAGAGAAAGTTTTAGAAAACAGGTGTCACCGCCGTCACCCGTCATCAGAATGGGAGATTGCCGCTGGCATCGATACCCTGGGAAATCTGATAGTTCCTGATCTCTTCTGCCGTACGGATGATGGCGACGAAACCACGACTGTGCTTGGTGCGTAACCTATTGAAACCCAGGTCTCCGAATGCCTTGCTGATCTTCTGGCTGCTCAGCTTCTGAGTGATGTTGCAGCCGATGATCTGCATCGCCCTGGCTACGGACACAAACTCCCCAGTCTCTCCCTCCGAAGGCTTCCGGAAGTAGAGATCCACCAGCTCCTGTTCGAGGCGTGGCGTCTCGAATTTGCTGTTGTGCCGGTTCTGCCGCTCTATCTCTTCATCCGTAAACCAGTAGCGGTAGCCGCTCTTGTAGAGGGCGTAAGCCTGGGCATAGATGCCGGGATGATTGAAGGGATGCTGGCGAGGGGAGACGATGCTCTCTACCTCGAAAGGCAGCCAGCGACGGGTTCCCGTAGGATCGTTCAGAAACTCGGGATTGTTGCCCGTACCGCAGAAGCTGTTGATATGCTTGCGCTGCTCGGCATAGTGGGCATAGGCGGCTCGCTCGTTGATATACTGCATCGTCACCGCTGCCTTCAGCTGGTTCATCTCCGAGGCTGACATCGTATCCAGCTCTTCGCAGCAGATGAGGGCGTACTGCGAGAGGGCGATGAGGTCATCCTTCGTCATTCGCTTGGCATTGGTCTTCGTGTAGAAGTACTGCTTCAGCTCAGCCGGAAGGAGATAGCTGAACCAGGTGGTCTTGTTGGCACCCTGTCTTCCGATATAGACCAGGATGACATTGTTGACCGCCTCTGAGTCCAGCCAACCGGCAATCATGCCCACGAGCCACTTCCTCAGGCATTCCTCGAAGCTCAGCACAGAGTTGTCGGTATCCTTCACCTTCACGGTGGCAGCGAGTTCGGCGATGTAGTCCTTGTCGCCCTCCTTCCAGGGCGGGAGATGGGCGAAGTAATCCTCGAAGGGATTGAATACGGGCGTATAATCGCTCTCAATGATATTGCGCATATCCAACTTATTTACCTTCACCGTGAGCGACATCTTGGTCCAGAGCGAGTTGACGTGACGGTCGAGGAGAATCTGCCAGCGGGGCGGCTTATCGGAAGATAGAGAGGCGCCTTCGGGGATTTCCAGAAACTCGTAGCGCTGCGTGATGAGATTGTATCGGAGACGGATATGACCATCGAGAAAATTCTTGATTTCCTCGACCGATGCGAAGCGGTTGTCACTGCCGCCGTTTCCGCCTCCTCCACCTCCTCCAGATGCCTTTCTGGAGGCGCCGGGGGTGTTGTCGTAGCAGGACTTGATGACCTGTTCCACATCGTCGTATTCGGGAAATTTCTGGAGTGCCCATTCCAGAACGTTGGCATGGGCATAGCGCTTCCTGGCGAGCATATAGCCCACTCTCATCACATAGTTATTGTGTTTGTTTGGCTGGTAAACAATCTTGTCGTTGTCTAGTTTCGGCTTGATGATTTGCTCGTAGTAGGTGTTGATGTGTTCCAGTTTCTTCTGTTTCTGATTCTTCTTTGTTGTCTCGGTATGGAATAGGGAGATTTCTTCGGCTGAGAAAGAGATGGCATCGGAATTGTAGTATGCATCGGGATCGTAGGCGAGTCCACTGAGTCGATTGACGTTCTTGCACTGAAAGTCAGCTTTTTGCCAATGAGCTGCTGATAGTAGTCATTGCCCTTGGCGAAGGCGGCGGGGTAGTCATCTCCGAGATAGGGATAGATGACTCGGATACCATTGCCGCTCATCGTGATGTAGCAGAGCAGGGTATGCGGATCGGCGCAGAGCTTCTGCTTCAGTGCGTTGAGGGCGGTGATATCGGGAGGCACTTCGGGGAAGAGCTCATCGAAATCTACGAGAGATAGGTGAGTGAGTTCCCGGATGTTGTCCTGGCCCTTGCCTCCTTCGAGGTAGCAGGCTGGGGCAAAGAGAGGCGCATCTGCCTTGAAGGTCTTCTTGCCGGTTTGACGGTAAGACTGGGTGAGAAACTTGAGTTTCTCATCGGTTTTCATAAATGAAACCAGGCTTTCGAGGTCTCCCAGTATGGGAGTCTTGCTGGTCATGTTTTCAAATTGAGATACATTTTTTTTCATTTTATCATTTACGATTGTTAGTAAAGCGGATTGTTCCGTTTACGTGATGTTGTGAAAGGAGTTGGGGATAGGTAGTATCTCGCTGGTTTCATATCGCAAATATAGATAAAATTTTTGAATTATAAGCCAGTAAAATAAAAAACTTGAATGATTTCCCCGAATTGTGCGAAATTAGCCTTATTTTTCGAGAAATCAAGACCACAACTGCAAAAAATCCTACCAACGTGCTCTAAGTCACAATACTTTTTATTATCTTTGAAGCAGAGTTAATTAACCTAGTTACTAACTTCAAAAAATGTAGGCTTATGAAAGCAGCATGTGGTCTTGACGTGCACAAAGATAGCATTTATCTTTGTATTTTGCACAGTGATGGTGAATTATTTGAGCAAGTTTTTGGTGTTTTAACATTTCAACTGGAAGAAATGTGCAAATTGCTCCAGAAGCACTATGTCTCGGAGGTAACGATGGAGAGTACCAGCATCTACTGGATACCAATATGGCGTGTGCTGTCTCCCCCACTTTACCCTTCGTCTGGTCAACCCTTATTTCATCAAACAGCTTCCGGGTCACAAGAGTGACGTGAAGGATGCCCAGTGGATAGCCGAATGCACCATGAAGAACTTGGCGAAGGGCAGTTTTGTTCCCCCTGAGATTATTCAGCAGTTGCGCCAGTATGACCGACGAATTTTCGACCTCAATTTAGAGATTGCTCGCAAGGTCTCCAAGGTGGACGGTGTACTCCAACGTTGCAACTTCCGCTTGAGCAACTATGTGTCCAACATCGAGGGAAAGAGCTACCGCGCTGTCGTGCGTAGGCTCTCGGAGGGTATGACTGATCCAAATGAACTGATTAAGGAAATCCATGGGCGCATCATCAACCATCATGGGAAAGAGACGATATTAGCCTCATTGACTGGTGTCGTCTCACAGGCTGAGATAGACGTGCTTCGCCAACTTCACGAGGAGATAGACATCGCCGAGAGCCATAGAAACGAGTGCCAAGCAAAGATGCTGGAGATTTGCGAGAGGCATTTTCCTGATGAACTCAAACGCTTGCAGACCATACCGGGAATCAAGGAGCGTGCCGCTACATCATTGATCGCAGAGATCGGAACAGACATGAGCAAGTTCGAGACGGCAAACCACCTTGCAGCCTGGAGTGGGCTTAGACCAAGAAATGACGAGTCCAACAAGAAAGTCAAGTCTCGCAAGATTACCCATGGCAACCACTACCTAAGGGTGAACATCATACAATGTGCATGGGCTGCCAGTCGAACGAAAGACTGTTTCTTCAGCAGGTTCTCCTACCATCAAACTATTGTAAGAAGAAAGAACAAGATGAAGGTGCTTGTAGCCATAGCCAGAAAACTGCTTGTGGTCGTATGGCATGTCTTGAATGACAAGGTCAATTACATTGACTTCAATCCAGATTGTGACAAGTCCGCCAACAACGGATGACCATGATATACCCTCCATGATAAGGCTAGTAACTTTGTGATGGGAGAACCTCGTTTTGCAAATTAACTTATGTCATGGAGGGCTATGGAAGTCAGTATGAGTAAAACTCGAAGAGGAAAGTATATTGAAAGTCGCATTTGCTGTAACGGCAAGTGCAAGGGATACGTATGCCTTTATTGGTGGGATTAAGGCAAACTCCCTTGTTTTAGTTACCTTGTGCGGGGGAAATCATTTTCGTTTTATAGAGGAAAGTTACAAAAAAAGTTGAAAGGTCAATTCCCATAGTGGGAATTTTCAAGTATATTTTTTTAATTTTTTAAAATAATTTAATATGTTCAAGAGTCAAATTGACATTGACATGCATTTATTTGGCAAAACATTGCGCCAGATCATGCATGACAATGAGATTAATTTCACAGAGTTCGCAGCCAGCATTCAGCTGGGTCCAAAGTACCTTGCAGGAGTCAGAAAAGGTGAGGAAGTGTATAACCACGCTATTTACGTGAGAATCGTAGATGGGCTGAAAGGCTATATTTCAGAAGATGATTATCCGGATATTAGAGATAAACTTATCCGTGCTGCGTTTGGGGTTGAGGTATAGGGGCACACAGATTCCACGGATTTTCACAGATTTTTGCCCTGTTCGGGCTGTGGAACCTTAAAATAAAAGAGGGTGTGTCATAAGTCCATGACGCACCCTTTTTCGCAAAAACTCCTACTTGCAAGTTTTTATCTTGTTCTTTTAGAAATTTTTCTGCTTTATTTACAACAAAGCCCAAACTTTCACAAGCTCGGGCTTTGTCTTTCTGCAAAAAAGTAGTATCTTTGCAGAAAACTTTATAGAATATGGCAAAGATACAAATAAAATCCGAAACTAGGAAAGATTTGAGCTTCTTTCCTTCATCTTTTGACAATTATATCCCAAAAGATGATAAAGTACGCATGTTAGATTCCATAGTTCGCAGTATGGACAGTAAACCATTGTTAAGTACTTACGAAGGTACAGGTGCCCCTCCATACAGTCCGATGATGTTACTTAGCCTTGTAATATATTCCTACATTAATGGTGTGTATTCCTGCCGTGGAATAGCTAGTTGCCTACGCTATGATATCCGCTATATGTGGATTTGCGGCGGTCAACGCCAATCATATTCGACAATTAACCGATTCCGTACAAATCACCTTCTGAAATGCATCGATTTCTATTTTGACAAGGTCGTGAATATCCTTGTAAAAAAGGGTGTTATAACCTTAGAGGAGCAGTACGTTGATGGTACCAAGATAGAGTCAAAGGCTAACAAATATACCTTTGTTTGGAAGAAGACAGTGCAGAAAAACCGTGAGAAACTTCTAGAAAAGGCAGCAATAGCTCTCAAGCAACTCAAAGAAAAAATAAAGTATCTCTCAGGAAAAGAACATGATGAAGACACGGAGAGTTTGCTGGAAAAATCGTGCGACATAGACTCCACGGTAAGGAGTTACGAGCAACAGCTGCAGTCTATCCCGGAGGCGAACCTCTCAAAAAGAGAACGCAGCAAACTTGGCACTCAGATTAAACACTTATATAATTATAGTAATAAAATGCGCGAATACGAGTCTTCATTGGAGATTCTTGGCAACAGAAACAGCTTTTCCAAGACAGACAATGATGCCACATTCATGCGCCTCAAAGAGGATGCCATGAACAATGGACAGACTAAGCCTGCCTACAACTTGCAGATAGCCACCGAAAATCAGTATATCACGAACTTTGACTTATATTCAAATCCAACAGATACACTTACTTTCAAGCCTTTCATGCAGAAGTTCAAATGGAGACACGGTAGGCTGCCAAAAACCGTCACTGCAGATTCTGGCTATGGATCCTTAGAGAATTATGAGTTCATAGAAGAAGAGGACATGATAGGTTACGTTAAGTACAACTGGTTTCATAAGGAGCAACACAGACCATTCAAGGAAGATGCTTTTAATCAGGCAAATCTCTATTATAATAAGGAGGAAAACTACCTGGTTTGTCCTATGGGGCAACATATGGAAGAATGTGGGCAGCGACAGACTACGAGTGACTCCGGATATGTTTCCGTCATAACGCTTTACAGGGCCAAACGGTGTGATGGTTGTCCATTGGCTAGTAGGTGCAAGACTTCCAAGGGGGATAGGGTTGTCGGAGTTAATCACCGTCTTAATGCTTACAAGAAGGAAGCTTTTGAATTGTTGACGTCTGAGCTAGGCTTGGAACACCGGAGCAAAAGACCGGTAGAGCCAGAGGCGGCTTTTGGACAAATGAAGTTTGACATGGGCTATAAACGATTCCGACATTTTGGCAAAGAGAAGGTTTATATGGACTTCGGTATTTATGCCATGTCTGCCAACTTAAAAAAAATGTTAGGAATAAAGCGACATGAATTGTAAAACTCAAAACAGCTGATGAAGCTGTAAGGGATAACTATGCCCAATTGGGAACTAAAGTGAGAAATCTATATCTAAGGAAACTAGAAAGTAAATATTATAAACATTCCGTTTCTAGTAGCTGTTAAATCGAGATAAGGTTTACGGAAAATTATAGATAGAAAAAGGGTGCGTCATGGACTTATGACACACCCTCTTTTTTTGCTTCTTCTTTATTTGCCTTTTACCTTGCTTTTTGATACTGTACCTGCTGCTTATTCACAGAAAGCCTTTTTCCTCAAGCTATACTTTCCGTGCTTATCGAATACAATCCAATAAAGCACAGGAAGGATGGTGGCGATGAGTACCATCGAGATGAGGGTTCCGAAGAAGATGACGGCTCCCATCGGAGACCACAATGTGTTGTTCTCTATCATCATCGGCAATACGCCTACCGAGGCTGCTGCTGAGGTGAGGAAGATAGGACGCATACGGCGCTCACCTGCCTGGAAGGCGGCATCTCTTACCGAAAGACCCTTGTCACGGCGAAGTTCCTCGGCATAGTCGAGCATGATGATACCGTTTCTTACCAGAATACCCATCAGACTCACGACACCCAGAATGCAGGTGATGCTGACATCGAAGCCGGTAATCAGGAGTCCTATCGCAGCACCGAAGATGCAGAGCGACATGGAGGAGAGATTCACCAGAGCCAGGCTGATGCGCTTGAAATGGAAGAGCAGAATGAAGAAGATGATCAATACCGCTATCAGCACACCCGATATCACCTGGGGCATGGTTTCGCCATCCTTTTCTGCCATACCGCCAATCTCCCAATCCAGATCGGTACCGAGCGGGAGTTTCGATACTTCCTCTTTCAGTTGGGCGGACAATTGGTTGGCATTATAGCCTCTCATCGGTTCACCGACGATGGAGATGGTGCGTACGCCATTGCGGCGGACGATGCAGCCATCGTGCCAGTCGGGAGAAATCTTAGCCAGCTGACGGAGCGGCACACTCGATGTTCCGCCCATCACAGGGATGTATTCGTTGGCAAGGTCGCTGTCGTTCTCCGACTTCAGTACCATCTTCACCGGATAATCGCCCTCCCAGAGGGTGGACATCGGAATGCCATCGCCAAAATGAATGGCAAGATCGGCAGAGAGCAGCGTCTTGTTCACACCCAGACGGTTTGCCTCGGTAGCATCCGGCGTAACCCGGATGCCCGGCAACGGCTCCTCGAAATTGGTACGGATCAGATTGATACCTTCTATCTGATGCATGCAGGCTGCTATCTTCCTGGCGGCTGCCTTCAGATCGCTGATGCTGTCGCCGCTCACTCTTACTTCGATAGGATAGCTGGCATTGTTGTAATCCATCTGCTTGAAGCGGATGTAGCAATCCGGGAAGTAGTTGGAGTAGCGGTCGGCATATCGGTCGAGTACCTCTGCGGTGGCACCGTTATCTACTGTATTCACGATGAACTGGGCAAAGTTGGGACCGCCAATCTGCGGAGCGTAGGTGGTATGGAAACGGGGCGAACCTTGTCCGATAAACGTGGTTACCGCCGTTACCTGCGAGTCGCGCTGCAGGATGTGAGCCATCGAATCTGCTACCTGTGCAGTTCTATCGGCTGTGGTTCCGTTAGGAAGATAGAACTCCACGGCAAACTGGTTTCTCTCGGCGATAGGCATCATTCGCTGTGGAAGATTCACGAAGATGACGGCACCGATGCTTACCAGCACCACGCCCACGATGAGGGTGATGCGAGGACTGGCGAAACAGTGCTTCAACAGCCAGGTGTAACCCATCTGCAGATAATCGAGCGGCTTCTTCCGGGCATTGGGGGTAGGCTGACTGCTGATGCCCTGATGAATCACCCTATATTGTAAATAAGGTGTAAGCAGCAGCGAAACCGTGAGCGAGATGCTCAGGATGATGAACATTGCCCAAGGGAACGACTTGACGAAATCGCCCATATCACCATGCATGGTAAAGAGGAACGGGAAGAAGGTGAGCGAGATGCTGAGCGTGGCGGAGAGAGTACCGACATGAAGAACTCACGTGGGGCAGCGATGGCTGCGTGCCAGCGCGACATGCCGTGCCCAGCTTCTCCATATAGTTGTCAATAATGACAACGGAATCATCCACCACCATACCCAGGGTTACGATGAGGGCAGCCAGGGTGACGGTGTTCAGTTCCATACCGAAAAGATAGAAGATGCCCACCGAAGAGAAGATGGTGATCGGGATGCTGAGGGCGGATACCTCTGCCACGCGGCGTGGCATCAGCAGGATGACCACGATGATGACGGAGATGACCGAGATGAGCAGTTCTCGGAGGAAGTTGAGCACCGATTCGCTCACCACCTTGCTCTGGTCGGTGATGGTATTGATATGCACATCATCGGGCAGGGTCTGCTCAAACTCATCTATCGCCTGGTGAACGTCTTTTCCCATCTTCACGATATCATTGCCCGGTCGCATCTCGATGGAGAGGAGCACGCATTTGTTGCCGTTGCTCTTGATGTATTTGCTCAATTTGGGATATTCTCTCCTGATCTGGGCAATATCCTTCAGGCGCACGATGTTGCCCTTGGGGGTCGGAATAGACGATCTGTTCTGCCACATCGCGCTCGTTGTTGTAGGAGTCGGTGATGTGGATAGGCAGGTTGAGGTTGCCCAGCTCCAGGTTTCCACTCATGGTGGTGAAGCCCTGTAGGGCGAGCTGGTTGAGCACCTTGTAGGAACCGATGCCGTATTTAGCCAACTTGTTCTGGTCCAGATAGATACTGATCTGTTCGTTCTGCAGTCCGTAGGTGCGGAGGTTGGAGATGGCATCGATGCGGCGCAGCCGGTCCTTCAGCCTGTCGATGTAGGTGTTCAGTTCCCGATAGGTTTTCTGCTTGCTTTCCATCGTGATGAGCAGGGCAGAGGTATCGGCGATGTCGTCCACTGCCTGCAGGGCGAGAACGCCTGATGGGAGTGATGCCTTGAAGGCCTGCAGTCCGTGCTTGAACTTGCTCCAGAAGGCATCCCTATCTTCTACATCATCGTTGAGTTCCAGAAATACGATCAGCATGCCGTCCTTGCTCTGGGTGTAGGTCTTCTTCTTGTTTACCTCCTTGTATCCGAAGATGAAATTCTCCAGGGGTTTCGCCACCCGTTCTTCCACCTCATCGGATGTGGCACCGGGATATACGGCAACGCAGGCACCCTGGCGGATGGTGAATTGCGGCATTTCCTGCTTAGGCATGATGCAGATGCCCAGAATGCCCACGAAAAAGAGCATACCCATGAGGAGCATCACGATATTATGGTTGCACATCGCCGATTCGATGAACGAACGCTTGATGATGCGGATGGGTTTTCTCGTAATGCGAGCCTTGATATGGTCGTGAAGGGCGGTGTCCTTCTGCGGAATCTTCGGCTTGCTTGTATCTTGATTTGTGTCTTGACTGATATCTTGATTCATATCTTTTCCCTCCACATTTTATCGGTTGTTACTCTTTCCGGTATCCACCTTCATACCTTCTGATACCTTCTGCTGACCATTGATGATGACCTGGTCGCCAGTATGAAGTCCTGAGAGAATGATGATGCCATCTCCCTCGAAATCGCCTGTGGTTACAGGTTGCTGGTGCGCCTTGCCGTTTACTACGGTCCAAACGAATCGGGAGTTATCTACATCCAGTTCAACGCTTTGCGGCGGAACGATGATATGAGCCGGTGCTGCTGCACTGCCTTGAATCTGGGCGTTGCAGACCATACCCGGGAGCAGACGACCCTGCGGATTGGTGATAGCCACCTTGATGTCGTAGGTATGCGAGATAGGGTTGGCATCGATGCCTTTTTCTGAGATGGTTCCATAGAAGACGGCACCGGAAAGAGCGGTAACCGTCAGCTTCACCTTGTCGCCTACGTGGAGAAGCGAGATTTCAGCTTCGGGTACGGAAACCTTGGCATTGACCTGAGCCACATTGGCGAGTTTCAGCACGGGCTGACCAGGAAGCACGTAGGTTCCCATATCCACATTCTTGGCAGCGATGACGCCGGAAAACGGAGCTGTGAGTGTAGAGTGGGAGTTGCTGACGGGCGATGCTTTCGGCAGCCTTCGCCTGTTCCAGTTTACTTTCTATCTCCACCCATTTCATATCCGAGATGGTTCCCGACTGATGGAGGGGCAGGAATCTCCTGTAGGCATCTTCTGCCTGCTTCAGGGTGGTGAGGGTAGCCCGGTGAGCCTCCTTCACGGTAGTAGGGTTGATGGTGGCAAGCAACTGACCCTTGCTGACTCTGTCGCCCTCATCTACACGGATGGAAGTGATATTTCCGGCGATTTCGAAACTGAGTGTTGATCCCATTTTTTCCTCGATGGTACCCACATAGTCTTTCGTTCCCCCAGGTTTGTATTTCCTACGGAGATAGTTTCTACCTTGATATTCTTCTTTTCCGTCTTCTTGAGTTTTTCCGTGCATCCTGTCAACAGCAGGCTGAATCCCGTAATCATCAGACTGCATCCCATGAATATCAGACAGCTGCTACTGCATTTCATTAGCCATCCTGTCATACCATCTTTCTTTTTCATATCTTCTTCTTTTTGTTATTTTTTTTGCAAAGGTATGAAATTATGGCGAATGTAAGGGGAACAAAGTATTAAATATGTTTAAGAACTAACTTTTTTTAGAAAAAAGATGTACCTTTGTATGCTGGAATAAACCATATAATTAAAATTCAATATGAAGAAAATCTTATCTATTGCTTTTGCTGCCTTATTGGCAACATCTTCTTTTGCCCAGAAAAGCGAAACGCTGCTGGAGCGCAACCAATTAGCAAAAAACTCCTCCTATGGGATGGATGACATGGAATCTCTTTAAAGGTGACATCAGTGAACAGCTGATCAAGGAAACTGCCGATGCCATGGTGGAACACGGTTTCCGCGATGCCGGTTACGAATACATCTTTATAGATGACTTGTGGCAGGGAGGTCGTGACCGTCATAATAACATCATCCCAGACCCTAAGAAATTCCCGAATGGCATCAAGGCACTTGCCGATTATGTTCACTCCAAGGGATTGAAGTTGGGTATCTATTCTGATGCCGCCCAGCTTACCTGCGGTGGATGGACAGCCAGTTATGGTTTCGAGGAGCAGGATGCCCGCACCTTTGCTTCGTGGGGTATCGACTATCTGAAATATGATTACTGCAATGCTCCGGAGGACAGTGCCACAGCCCGTAAACGCTATCATACGATGGCTCAGGCTTTGAGCAAATCGGGTAGAAACATCGTTCTCGGCATCTGCGAATGGGGACAGCGCAACGGCGAAGAATGGTGTGAGCAGGTTGGCGGTTCGCTCTGGAGAACCAGCTATGATGTAAGGGATATGTGGAAAGATATCGTGAAGCAGGGCGGTATGGGTATTCTCGATATCGTGAATATCACAGCACCGCTTGCCAAGGATGTTCGCCACGGACAGTGGCCGGATATGGATATGCTGGTTGTGGGACTGAATGGCAAGGGCGGACCATCCAGTGATCTGGGCGGAGTTGGCTGCAGCTATACTGAGTATCAGACTCAGATGAGTATGTGGTGTATGATGTCATCCGTACTGGCATTGAGCAACGACCTGAGAAAGCTTTCTGCAGAGGATAAGCGCATTCTCCTGAACAAGGAAATCATCGCCATTGATCAGGATCCGTTGGGCAAGGCTGCTGAGCGCAAGGTGAATCAGGCTGATCATCAGATTTATGTTCGTCCTTTGGCAAATGGTTCTCATGCCGTTGCCATTCTTAACTGTGGTGATAAAGACATTCGTGTGCAGGCAGATTTCAAGCAGTTGGGCTTAAACGGCAAGTATCTGGTAAGAGATGTATGGCAGCATCGCGATATTGCCAAGAAGGCAAACAGATGGAAAGGCACAGTGAAAGCTCACGAAACCAAGGTGTTTGTATTGAAATAAGCTATCAGTTGGGCTCTCTTTCTAAGTAAGAAGAGAGCCCCTACTATTTTACTTTTTAAGGTACATTATGATAAATAGGGGTTTTGAAAAGCATCGTTTAGGGAATTTCCTCTATCGGTTTAGGGAAAATCCTTACTATACCTCCAGAAAACGTCTTATCTTTGCAGCAGAAATCAGAAAGATGACTGAATTTGCGATGATTCGGGAATCTGATGGTTTCCTGGAAAATAGAAGTTTAATTAATAAGATAAGATTATGAAGAAGTTTATCATAGCACTAGTCGCAATGTTCATGCTGACATTCACTTCTGCATCAGCAATGAGTTATGAACAGGCTCGCCAGCAGGCACTGTTCCTGACCGACAAGATGGCTTACGAGCTGAATCTGACAGACGATCAGTATGAGGCTGCTTACGAAATCAACCTCGACTATCTGATGGGTGTAGATACTTACGACGATCTCTACGGCATCTATTGGCGCCAGCGTAATCTCGACTTGAGCTACATCCTTCTGGATTGGCAGTATCGCTCATTCTGTGCCGCAAGCTATTTCTACCGTCCTCTTTACTGGGATGGCGGATTTTTCCACTTCGGCATCTATGCACGCTACCCACGCAGAGATTACTTCTTCTTCGGAAGACCTCATTTCTATGCAGTATATCGTGGTGGACACAGCTGGAGAATGAATGGTGGCAGAAGCTGGTATCGCGGACGTGAATTCGGCGGTCCGCGCCCTGGTGGTCCACGTGGTCAGCAGCCAAGATTCGGCATGCGTGATGGATTCAATCGTGGCGATTATGGTCGCGGCAAGACCTTCGGCAATCTGAACCGTCAGAGCAGTACAAGAACAACGGTTACACGTGATCATTCTTTTTGGTAACTCAAACCGTCTGGAAATGAATGGTGGATCTTTCAATAATCGTCCAAATAACGATAGAATGAATCGTCCAAACAATAACAGTAGTTTTGGCAACAGTCGCCCAAATAATGGTACATTCGGAAGCGGTGTTCGTGGCGGTGGTTCTTTTTGGAGGTAATAACCGAAGCGGATTCGGCAGTGGTTCTACCAACAACAGCCGTTCGTTTAATAATGGTTTCACTCCACGTTCCAGCACTCCAAGCATGGCTCGTTCGGTGGTCACCGTGGCGGCAATTCGTTTAATAACAGCCGTTCGTTCAACAGTGGAAGCCGTTCCTTTGGCGGAGGCAGCAATGGTGCCCGCAGTTCCTTTGGAGGAGGCTCTTCCCGTAGCAAGAGCAATAATGGCGGCGGCTCATTCGGAGGCAGAAGATAGTTAGACCAATTTATCAAACCAAATATATACCAAAAAAGAAGGGACATTCCAAGTGATTGGGATGCCCCTTTGATTTTTTCAGTATGATGAATTAATATTCTTTCAAAGATCATCAAAAGAGATAATCTACAGAACTATATAACTGAATGACAAGTATATAGATGATAAAGAGAGGTGCAGAAAGGCGTATTCCATCCGCCATTGCCTCTCCCATTGCCTCGATGCTGTTCAGTCTTTGACAGACTACGCCGAAAGACTGTGCCATAACAATGATCATCAAGCAGATATAGGGTAAGATGCTTCTGGAAAAACTGCTGGAGGCATATCCTCCCATCACATTGAGCAGGATGGCATGAGGAATGAGCGTGAGCAATAGCATCACACCGGTAAACAGCACGAATTCCAGGCAAACCAACCGCAAGGCATTGCGCTGTCGGTAAACCTTATGATCGTAGTTTAACAATCCGCTAGCCCGTAGCGTTCCCCAGGCAATGCTGATCAGCAATAGCCACACCAGCCAAGGTGACTGCAGGTTAGCGGTGAAAGTGCCGAAGAACCATCGGATACCTTCCGGGCTGAGCAATGACCGGGGAAAAGACATCAGGCATTGCGGCGGTGATGAGCCAGGAAGCCAGCACCAGTACTATCTGTGCCAGTATCAGCAGGAACATGGTATAACCACATATCCTGCTGAATGTATGACTATTCTTCATCAGCCTGCAGATTATCAATATCGATGATGCGTAACTCGCAGGCCGTACCACGAGTCGGGTAGCCTTTACGCTCATACCATTATTTCCATCCGGGAAGAGCTTCTGTACGAGTTCATTCTGTCGCTTTTCCAGGCTCTTGACTCCGAACGGCATTCCTCGCAGATTCGTGATCTGTTCCTTGGTGTAACCCAGGGCGAGATGGCGGAGGAATCGCTCGTCGTACTCATCAATCTCGTAATTGATCATCGCCTCCTGATGCATCAGTTGGCTTCCTACGCTCTGCTTGAATCTATCAACGATCTTCTGGAGAATCGGCTGGTTGAAGACCAGTTTCTTTCCACTCATGCAGGATGCCACATCACCACGGGTCAGCAATTCTCCACTCTTGAGGATAATGCCTTCACAGCCTGCATCGAGCACATCTACCCATAACTTCTCGTTGAGAATCTCGCCGGTAAAGATCAATACCTTCACATCAGGATACAGTTCCTTTGTACTACGGCAAATCTCTACTCCAACCGTGGTAGAGCCACTCAAGCCAAGATCAAGCAGTACCAGGTCTGGCTTTTGCTGTTTGATGAGTTTCCAATAAGCGATTTCACTATCCGCAGTGCCGATGATTTCAGCTTCGGGTATGTCGTTCTTGAAGATTCCTTCTGTGCCTTTCAATTCCAGAGGCACATCTTCTACTATAATAACCTTAAATTTATTCATGTCTTTGTCTTTATTATTTTTTCAGGTAAAACGATTTCTATCATGAGTTTGCCATCCGATGACGGCTTGGCAAGAATGCCGCAGCCACGCAGGTTGGTTGCCTCCCCTATTTCTCTCACAATCTGGCGAGCCACGAGATATTTCATATCGCTGGTGAGCGGTGTGAAGAGATGTGGGTGCCGGGTTGCGTCAAATGGAATATCGTGAAGGATATACTGGCAGGTAACATAGGCGGATGATGTGGATGCTTCCTGATAAGTGAAGTTCTTCACTCCGCCAGTGATCAGCTTCCTGAGATATGCCAGCAAGTCGGCGTCGCATTTCACGGTTCCTTCCACCTGCTCCATTGCCTGTGCGCTGAGCATCGTGTATATTGCCTTGTAGTAATCCACCAACTCCTGCAGGGAAGTAACATCCTCCGGCGTACTGTCGATAAGCTGTCTGATTCGCGATGGGTAATACATCGTTTCGTGCTTAAGCGTAGAGAGACAGTTGTCGAGTACGGAATTGGCAATGTGCAACTTTCCGTTTTCATACTCGGCACGATGCAGTTCGTCTTCTGCCATTTCTATATTCGTAGCCTCATTCTGCTGCATCTCAATGCTTTGCTTCAGCGCTTGCGAGATGTGTTCCACCACCTCATTGAGCTGAGGGAAAAGCTGAGCGTTACGTATATTATTGCTGCCGGATGGAGTCCAGATCCGGGTAATCTGCTTCAGCTTATCCGTGTTGGAATCACCACTGAGCAGCACCTTGTTGATGCCATTGATTTTTTCTACGGCATAGCGATAACGGAGGATATGGCGATAGTATAGCAGATAGTATGCCAGCGGCAATTGTAACAGCAGGATAATCAGCAAGACGATGGCTACTGCCTTCGAGTTTTCTGAAGTCTGCATGGTTCTTACGTAGTTATCGAGCGAATTATCCGCACTCCGTTCACGGAAGAGCTGGGTATATACCTTGTTGTTACTATCGTATAGTTCCCATTTTGTGGAGCGCCAGCGCTGCCACGGCACTCTCGTTGCGGATATCGAGTATGACCTCGTAGTTGGTTGGCAAACTGTCGTGCAGCCAATGGATTTCGGCTGCGGTTCCTTTCATGGGATGTGACACCATCAGATATTTTCCATCAGGATTCAATGTCAGATAGTATCGGTTGAGATAGCTGCGAGACGAATCTGCCATAGCCAGGGTTCGCTCGTAGGTGCCATTGATATTACTGAAATAGGCACTATCGGCATAGGATGCTGCTAACTGCAGCAATCGGGACGTCTGCTTATTGTCTCCGTGCCTGTTAGTTCTGTGCTTATCAGTTCTGTGCATAGAGACATTATTCCAGGTGCTTCCCTGTACGGCAGATGGGATATTACACCCTATCAGCATCAAGGCAAGCATCAGTATCATTTGTATTTTCCGAATACCGCAAGGCAGTCGGAAAGTGAACCTACTACCCTTTCCCGGCTCACTCTCTGCCTGTATGTTTACAAGGAGAGAAGAGCGAACTGATTTTCTTGTACTTATCGATGATGCCCTTACAGTTGAGCAACCCGAATCCATGTCCGCCGGTATAGGTCCGGTCGAAGATATGTTCCAGTGTTTCTTCATCCATACCTTTTCCCGTATCAGCTACAGATATTTCCACAAATGCCTGATGGCTCTTGGCGCTTACAACGACCTCACCTCCTGCAGGTGTAAACTTCCTGGCGTTGTCGGCGATGGTATTAATCATGAATAGTGTCAGCGTACGATCAGCCTTTACCGTGGCATCCGTAGGTTGTACGGTCAGTTTGACCCCACGCATCTGAAAACTCATTTTTCCTTTGGCTACAATATCGAAAAGTGGCTGGAGCGGGAAACTCTCAATGCGGAGATTGATGGCTCCCTGGCGCATCTGTATCCAATCGGTGAGAACCGAATTATATTGGTTGATCTTATCTGTCAACTCAGATATATAGGTATATCGTTCCTGTTTCACTTCTTCCGGATCATTGCCCTTCATCAGTCTATCTACCTCATGAATCATGCGGTCGATAAATGGAGTGATGCTATTGACCAGAGAAAGCTTGGCACGCTGTTCCAGGTTGCGGCGCCTATTGTCTGATATATGGAGCTGAACCATATTCTTGGCTTCTTCCAATTCTTCATGCTTTTCAGATAATGCATTGATATGCTGTGTGTTCTGTCCTTCCCATTCATGTAAAGGTATCAGTAGGGATTCTACAGAACTTTCCTTGGTGTTACGGCGCTTCATTCTGTCGAATACATAGAGCAAGACCACAACCAAGACTATCATGAAGATTACCGCAGCAATCATCGTGTTCAGCTGAACGGCGTTGTTGTCCAACTGAGTGGCACGAGCTTCCAACTGTCTATCCTGTCGGCTCTGCTCCTGCAAGTCGAGGTAAATATTGCGGTTGTAATCGCTTTCCGGCTTATCATCGATGGCAGAATAAACCAGGCTGAGTCTTTCTCGGATAGAAGCCACCAGATCGGGGAGCCTGCTGGATGACCTGTTCTGATTGAGTGCCCTATTCAGACAATCGCCTGCAGATTTATAATCCTTGATTTGCCAGTAGCATTCTGCCAGTGTACGGTATGCTCCTGCCGTCTGGTAAACGTCACCATATTCAGAAAAGATATTGAGTGCGCGTTGCGCAAAGTTTCCAGCCAGAAGTTCCAAAGGCATCTGTACTACATTGAGATACTGGAAAGCCGGCAGATTGTTTTTACCAGGAAATCGCGCTGTTCCGGGTCCTGGATATGTTCGCTGATAGATTGCAGTGCGTTTGCCTGCCAGTATGGATAAGGATTGCTGCCACTAGCCATAAAGTAGAGGCGAATGAGCATATCAAATTCCGCCTGACAGATCTCCTGTGGGGTGCCATGAGTGATGGCGCCACCAGATCCCATATTATAGAGATAGTTGAGATACTGTGCCGTATCCTGTTCCAGTTCATCTGGGTCAAGATCTGCCAGTGCATTGAGCATCGGCTTGTCTAGCTGTACATAATAAAAATAGGTGGCAGCAACGATATCAAACTCACTCTTCGCATAAATGGCGCGTTGACGCTCTCGAAGAGGGAGGTTATCTATTTCCTCACCGATTCTGCGCAGTTTGCGGATGGCTTTTTGCTCTAAAGCTATAAAAATCCTTGTTGCGGGCCTCACGCTGACAGAGTCGCATATTCTGAACGTCGGCAATAAGGAGTTCTATCTGGTTGTCACTGCGTTCGTTTACCTTGTCAAGCCATCGTTTGGCAGTATGGTAATCCATCTTGGCAATAGCCACAAAAAGCCAGGTTGTTGCAAGCCTCCGCGTATCCGGCAGGATAGTCTTCAGAAAGAGCCAAAGCCTTCTCTGCCAATACTTTAGTGGAATCAAGGTTACGATAGTGAAGCGCATAAGAAAGTTGATTCAGCTCATCAACTTCGCCCTTATGCGATGGCGAACAAGCTGAAAAAACAAACATCGCCACCATCATACAGATGATGGCGATGCCATAAATATGATGAAAACTTTTATGCATTCTGATTATGCACGTGCCTTAGCAATGTAGCCCAAAGCTTCCTGGCACTTTGCTGTGATGGCAGCCCAATCTGCAGCAGCAACAGTCTCCTTAGGGAAGAGCTTAGAACCCATACCTACACAGAGAACACCCGCCTTGATCCAAGGAGTAAGGTTCTCTCCTCTGTTGGCTCTACTGCACCTGTTACCATGATGTTGCTCCAACGCAATGGTGCCATTACATTCTTTACGAATGAAGGACCACCTACATTACCTGCAGGGAATACCTTGGTTACATCGCAACCTGCTGCCTGAGCATTGTTGATCTCTGTTACAGAACCACAACCTGGTGAATAAGGCACCAAGCGACGGTTACATACAGGAGCAATATCAGGATTGAAGTTAGGACCTACGATGAAGTTTGCATCCAACTGGAGATACAAAGAAGCTGTACCAGCATCAACCACTGTACCAGCACCCAGAATCATCTCAGGGCACTCCTTGTCAGCCCACTTTACCAACTCCCCGAAAATCTCGTGAGCGAAATCGCCACGGTTAGTGAATTCAAATACGCGAACGCCACCCTCGTAGCATGCCTTGATTACGTTCTTGCAGATTTCGATATCTTTATTGAAGAATACAGGAACCATACCAGTCTCTTTCATAGCTGCCATGACCTGCATTTTGCTAAACTTTGCCATTTTCTTGTTTTTTAATGTTAAATGTTTAATGTTAAGTGTTATCGCTGTACACGACCATTAGCGTTACCGCCAGCAAGGCTCTCAACCTCGTCAACAGAAACCAAGTTGAAGTCGCCAGGGATAGTGTGCTTCAAAGCAGAAGCAGCAACAGCGAACTCAAGTGCCTCGCCCTGAGTCTCCTTAGTCAAGAGACCGTGGATCAAACCGCCAGAGAAAGAGTCACCACCGCCTACGCGGTCGATGATAGGGTTGATGTCGTAGTGCTTGCTCTGATAGAACTCTTTACCATCATAGATAAGAGCCTTCCAGCCATTGTGAGTAGCAGAGAGAGACTCACGGAGAGTAGAAACGACATACTTGAAGCCGAACTCCTCCATCATACCCTTGAAGATGCCATAGTAACCCTCAGCATCAGTCTTACCGCCTTCTACGTCAGCATCTGGCTTGAAGCCCAAGCAAAGCTGAGCATCCTCCTCGTTACCGATGCAAACATCTACATACTGCATCAATGGGCGCATTACAGAGATAGCCTTCTCTGATGTCCAGAGCTTCTTGCGGAAGTTGAGGTCAACAGATACTGTTACGCCATGACGCTTAGCAGCCTCACAAGCCAACTTGGTCAACTCTGCAGCCTTGTCGCTGATAGCAGGAGTAATTCCACTCCAGTGGAACCACTGAGCGCCTTCCATGATCTTATCGAAGTCGAAATCAGAAGGATCTGCCTCTGCGATAGCGCTGTGAGCACGGTCGTAGATAACCTTAGATGGGCGCATAGAAGCACCAGTCTCTGCATAGTAGAGACCTACTCTATCACCACCGCGAGCGATAAACTCTGTGTTGACGCCATAACGACGAAGACCATTTACTGCAATCTGGCCAATCTCGTGCTTTGGCAACTTTGATACGAAATATGCATCGTGACCATAGTTAGCAAGACTAACAGCTACGTTAGCCTCACCCCCACCAGGGATGATGCGAAGTGACTCACTCTGGATGAAACGATCGTTGCCCTCTGGTGACAAACGAAGCATAATCTCGCCTAATGTTACAATCTTTGCCATTGTTTGATAGTTTTAATTTCTTTGTTTTTATTGTTTGTTTACTAATAGACAATTTTATTGTAGTTGTCCGTAACCGTTGGCAAAAATAGCTATAATTTCTCGAATACCAAAATTTAATCGCAGTTTTTTTTTCATTTATCGCCCTATTTTTTTTCGTATTTTTCTCACTTTTTCCCTTTTTTCTCTTTTTTTTCGATTTTTGTGCAAAAAAAGAGCGTGCATTCGCACAATTCAAAAAAATGTTGTATATTTGCGCCCGAATGCTGATGGTGTGACCGCACACAAACCAGCAGTTCAACAAAAACATAGTTAAAAGCACAGTTTGTGCGCACAGTTATGAAGGGAGCAAAGCCTTCTTGCAGGAAGAAAATGCATCCTATATATAATAAGGTGTGAACGACTTGCTCAAACCATAAACTTAAAAACAATGGTAGAAAAGAATCAGAATCAAGGATATCGCCGAAAGAGCAGGCGTATCTGTAGGAACAGTGGACCGTGTGCTCCACGACCGCCCGAACGTGTCGAAACCGGCTCGTGAGAAGGTGGAACAAGCGCTCAAGGAAATGAATTATCAACCTAATATGTATGCCAGTGCATTGGCATACAACAAGGCTTATACTTTTTATCTTCTGATACCGAAGCATGAATCGGAAGCCTATTGGGAAGAGATAGAAGAAGGAGCCAGAAAGTGCGAAGACCAGCGCAGGGATTTCCATGTCAATGTTGAGATTCGATTCTACGAGCGTTCCTGTGAGGATTCTTTCAAAGGCTGTTTCACAGGAGATTCTTGGTGCCAATCCGGAAGGAGTTATCGTGGTACCATCATCTCTAGAAGTGACACGTGGTTTTACAGACCAGTTGCATCAGAAGGGTATTCCGTTTATCCTGCTCGACTCTTATATGCCAGACCTGCGTCCTCTCTCCTTCTTTGGTCAGGATTCATTCTGCTCTGGCTATTTCGCTGCCAAGATGCTGATGATGCTTGCGGGTAATGAGAAAGAAGTGATGCTGATGAGACAGACCAAGGACGGTCATGTGGTCAGCAAACAGCAGGATAACCGTGAAGTGGGATTTCGTCATTATATGCACGACCATTTTCCACAGGTTGTCATCCATGTGCTCGATCTTCCGCTCAATGGAACCCGCAACGAGTACCAGAAGATGCTGGCTCAGTACTTTGATGAGCATCCTGCTACCCATCATTGTATAACAATGACATCGAAGGCGCATCTCGTAGGAGATTATCTGCTGAAGTCCAATCGCCGTGACGTACAGATCATGGGTTATGATATGGTGGGCAAGAATGCGAAATGTCTGCGCGAAGGCAGCATCTCGTTCCTCATCGCACAGCATGCCTATATGCAGGGTTACTATTGTGTGGATACTCTTTTCCGTGCCATCGTTCTCAAGAAAAAGGTGAATCCGGTGAATTACATGCCTATCGAGCTGCTGATGAAGGAGAATATCGATTTCTACCGCAGAACGCAGATCTAAGGCAGAAATGAAGAGGTTAAGAAATAGAAATTATAAATATATAAATAAACAAAAACAAAACTACAGAATGAAACTATCAAGCTTTATCAAGATTAACCCTGCCGACTCGGTAGTGGTTTGTTTGCGTCCTATGCAGAAGGGCGAGGTTATCGAAGTGGATGGCAAGAACATCACTCTCTTGCAGGATACTCCAGCTGGTCATAAGGTACTCATCGATGATGCTGCCGAGGGACAGAATATCATCAAGTATGGCTACCCTATCGGTCATGCCAAGCAGGATTTGAAGCAGGGTGAATGGGTGAATGAGAACAATCTCAAGACCAACCTCGCCGGAACACTGGAATATACCTATAATCCAGTAGATGAGCAGTTGAACATTGCCAAGGAATCCCGTACCTTCCAGGGCTATGTGCGCAAGAATGGTGAAGTAGGTGTAAGAAACGAGGTATGGGTAGTCCCAACCGTAGGTTGTGTGAACGGTGTTGCCGAGAAACTCGTAGAGCTTCTGAAGAAGGAGACTGGCTGTGAGGGCATTGATGCCATCCACGCATGGCACCATAATTTCGGCTGTTCTCAGCTTTCCGGCGACCACGAGAATACCCGTAAGGTGCTCCGTGACATCTGCCAGCATCCTAACGCCGGTGCCGTTCTCGTTCTCTCATTGGGTTGTGAGAATAATCAGCCTGATGACTTCATGAAGATGTTGGGCGATTATGATCAGGACCGCATCAAGCTCCTGGTTACACAGAAGGTTGAGGGTGATGAGATTGAAGAGGGTATGAAGATTCTCCGTGATCTCTATGCCAAGGCTAAGGAGGATAAGCGTGAGGAGGTACCTGTAAGCAAGCTTCGTGTAGGTTTGAAGTGTGGTGGTTCTGACGGCTTCAGTGGTATCACTGCCAACCCGCTCGTAGGTGAATTCTCAGACTGGTTGGTGGCTCAGGGTGGAACCAGCATCCTGACCGAGGTTCCCGAAATGTTCGGTGCAGAAACCATTCTCATGAACCGTTGTGAGAACAAGGAACTCTTCGACAAGACCGTTCATCTCATCAACGATTTCAAGGAGTACTTCCTCAGTCATGGTGAGCCTGTCGGCGAAAATCCTTCTCCGGGAAACAAAGCCGGCGGTATCTCTACTCTGGAAGAAAAGGCATTGGGTTGTACCCAGAAGTGTGGTCGTGCTCCTGTCAGTGGTGTGCTGCAGTATGGTGACCGTTTGGAGACAACAGGTCTGAACCTCTTGTCTGCTCCAGGTAATGACCTCGTGGCAGCAACCGCATTGGCTTCGGCAGGCTGTCAGCTTGTGCTCTTCACAACCGGTCGTGGTACCCCATTCGGAACATTCGTTCCAACCATGAAGATTTCAACCAATAGCAAGCTTGCCCAAAACAAGCCAAATTGGATTGATTTCAATGCAGGGGAATTGGTTGAAGGCACCGATATGAAGGAGTTGGTAAACAAGTTCATCGACAAGATCATAGCAGTTGCCAGTGGCGAGGAAGCTCGCAACGAGTACAACGGCTATCGTGAGATTTCCATTTTCAAGAATGGAGTAACATTGTAATAACTTAAAAAAAGAAACATGAGTAATAAGAAAGGATTGTTGGCGTTGTCGCCATTGTTTTTGTTGATTGTCCTCATCGTGGCGTTCACCGTCTATTCGGTAGATGCCAGTCATAAGGATACCAATTTGTCGCTCACCGTGGCATTTATGATCTCCAGTATCTATGCCGTAGCGATTTCTGGTGGTATGCCCATCAAGAGTCGTGTAGATACCTATAGCAAGGGTGCCGGCGCCAACAATCTGATGCTTATGTTGTGGATATATGTATTGGCAGGTTCCTTCGCAGCTTCGGCTAAGGCGATGGGAGCTGTCGATGCAACTGTCAATCTTGCACTCAGCATACTTCCGGCGAGCATGATTCTGCCGGGACTGTTTCTGGCAGCCTGCTTTTATCTCCGTATCCATCGGAACAAGTGTAGGTACCGTTGTGGCACTTGTTCCGATAGCTGCGGACTCGCCCACTCTATGGGCGGAAATATAGGTATGATGACAGCTATCATCGTTGGTGGAGCTTACTTTGGAGATAATCTTTCCTTTATCTCTGATACCACGGTAGTAGCTACCCAGACTCAGAATTGCAAGATGAGCGATAAGTTCCGTGTCAACTCTCTTATCGTAGTACCTGCCGCCGTTATTGTACTGGCTATCTATGCCGTGATGGGTATCGGTCTGCAGGCACCTACTGATATTCCGGAGGTAGAGTATATCAAAGGTGCTCCCTTATCTGGTAGTACTTGTCACAGCTGTGGCGGGTATGAATGTGATGGCGGTTCTTACTATGGGAACATTGCTCTGCGGTGTGATTGGTATAAGCTGCCAGCTTCTGGGTGCTGCCGGAGGTTACGATCTCTTCGGCTGGTTTTCAGCCATGGGTAACGGAATCATCGGTATGGGTGAACTGGTCATCATCGCAATGATGGCGGGTGGCATGCTCGAAATCATCCGAGAAAATGGCGGTATCAATTATATCATCGATAAGATTACGGCTCATGTCAGCAACAAGCGAGGAGCCGAACTGTCCATAGCCGCACTGGTTTCCATGGTCAACGTATGCACTGCCAACAATACGGTTGCCATCCTCACGGTAGGTAACATTGCCAAGAAGATCGGTGATAAGTTTGGAGTAGATAACCGCAAGGCAGCCAGTATCCTTGATACTTTTTCCTGTGCGGTTCAGGGCTTGATACCTTACGGAGTACAGATGCTTCTGGCAGCAGGTCTTGCCAATCTGAGTCCGATGGATATCCTTCCATACCTCTATTATCCTCTGGCTATCGGTTTAGCTGCACTGTTTTCGATACTATTTCGTTACCCGAAGCGATATAGCTAGGAAGGAAGTGGCTTATTATCAATTGTTTAACTTTTTAAATGAATACACGATGGATTTTTACAGAGAAACCTTTTTTGTCAAGCTGCGTTCCGACCACTTCCATACGAAGGAGGAGATGGAACCGATGACTACCTTCAAGCAGAAGAAGATAGCCCAGATGATGAAGAACCTCAGCGATGTGCCTGCGGGTGAAGTACGCATGAACAATGGTTTCCTGAACCGACGTTTAGCCAGCATACAGGAAAACGAGCGTCATGCCATCGATACCTCTATCGAGACCATCCACTTACTTCGCATCATCGTATCCAATATCAATGGAATATTAGCCAATGGCGTTAATCTTGGCGGCATCATCGAGATGGGAAACTACCTGCGCACCAAGGGCGACAAGGTAGATTTCGTAAAACTGGAAAAATGGCTGCGAAAGCTCCGCATCCAGCGAATGGCGCAGTTGCAGGGCAGTGTACTTATCCTTTTCTTCGAATTTGAACAGGATGAGATACCTTTCGTGCGCCGTGTGGAACGTGGTGCCTATAAGCTGACCCTCCGTTCGCTTTATTATAACAGTCTCGATCAGCAGGAGATTTTATTCGAGCAGACTCAGGCAGGATTCGTACGAACCACGGGTGGTACGATGCGCAAAAACCTGCGTCGCAGCATGCGGTATCTGGAATATGCGCCCATAGAAACGATCAGCAATTTCTGCAATAACTTCTACCGCTCGCTCTCAGAAATCGAAGAATAATATAAAATATATAAAAAATAAGCATACTCTGTGACGAATTTCAAGCGATTTTCGTACCTTTGCAGTTATGAAACGATTTTGTATAACGATATTATCATCAATTATAGCATTATGCGCAAGTGCGCAGGTGCAATGCGAGGATACCTGCAGTCATGTGCATGGCATAGACCTCAGCCACTATCAGGGCAATGTGTTCTGGGAAACGGTGGGCGATAACTCCAAGATGGCGTATGTCTATCTGAAGGCTACCGAAGGGTGGAACCAATGTAGATAGTAAATATAAGCAGAATATTGATCTGGCGCATAGATATGGACTCAAGGTGGGTTCATACCACTTTTATCGTGCCCGTATTCCGCAGCAGACCCAGCTGGAGAATTTCATGGCTCAATGCCGCCCGGGCGACCAGGATCTCTTGCCGATGATCGACGTTGAGACCAAGAGTGGTTTGGAGACAGAGGAGTTTTGTGACTCTCTCTTTAAGTTCCTGCATCTCGTGGAAAAGGCATACAGACAGAAGCCGCTCATCTATACGGGTGCCAACTTCTACGACCATTATCTCTTGGGAAAGCTCGACAGCTACAAGTTGATGATAGCCCAATATACCAAGCGTGAGCCTGTGCTCCAAGGATGGAAGAGACTTTGAAATGTGGCAATATACCGGTAAGGGAAAACTGAATGGTATTAACGGCTACGTGGACAAGAGCAGATTCATGGGTAGGCATCGATTGAGAGAGATTAGATTCAGGCACAGATAAGACTTTGAACTTTGAACTTGGAGCTTTGAACTTTATGATTAGCTTTCGGGATCAAAGGTATATGATGTCTGGAAATATAATATATATAAGTAAAACATAAACTTTAAATAAAACTATGGCAATTATTAAATGTCCAGAATGTGGTCGCCAAATCAGTGACAAGGCTCCTACCTGTCCCTAGTTGTGGCGTTGAGATAGCAGGAAAAATCACTAAATGTCCTCATTGCGGGAGGTATATTTCAGCAGTCAGGAGATGTGTCCAAACTGTCATGAGATAGCTGTAGGAGTAACACGCCCTCTTGCGGCAGCTACATCACTGGTGTCGTCTGCAACATCGGCAGCAACACCGCAGGCTCCTGCGGCTCCAGCAACTCCTTCAACACCTCCTACCCCTCCTGTTCCACCAGTACCTCCAGTACGTCGTCCTAGTGTTACTGCGAACGGAAATGATGGTGGCGAGGGTAATACTCCTCAGGAACCACAGAAGAAAAAGAACCCCCGCTCTATCTTCATCATCTCATTCATCTTTGCAGTCTTGGCGTGTGGTATTATGTATTACTTCTACGACAGTGCCAATCGCAATAAGGAGATGGAAGCTTATGAGTATGCGATGCAAAGCAGTGACCCGATGGTGCTGCAGAGTTATCTCGATACCTACAAGGATGCCGATGAAGCACATCGCGATTCCATTATGGCTCATCTTGATCTGTTGAAGCAGAACGACCAGATTGGACCAATGCGGTAGTGAGCGGTTCGAAAGAAGCATTGGAAGCATATCTCCAGAAGTATCCTAACAGTTTGCACAAGCAGGAAGCTTTGCTTAAAATAGATTCCCTCGACTGGAATGTGGCTAAGGCTGCAGATACAGCGGATGCCTACCAGGCATATCTGGATGCGCATGCAGATGGAACTCACATCGAAGAGGCGGAAAATGCCCTGAAGAAGGTGAAGAGCCGTGATCTCCAGCCTGAAGAAAACAGATGGTAAGCGGATTGTTCCGTCAGTTCTTCCAGAGCATCAATTCCCGTAATGCGGATGGATTGACTGCTACCTGTGAGGATATTCTCTCTTCCTTGCTCGGTAAGAATTCGGCTACCAAGGCAGATGTCGTTACCTTTATGGATAAGCTCTATAAAGATGATGTAGCCAATATGAACTGGCACATCAACAACGACTACCAGATCAAGAAGCGCGAGGTTGGCGATGAGGATTATGAGTATCAGGTACAGTTCTCTGCCCGCCAGGACATAGATTTGACAGATGGCTCGAAGAAGGAACAGCTCTTTAAGATTTCTGCTGTTGTTTCACCTGATGGCAAGGTTTCAGCCTTCAATATGAACAAAAGTTTCTGAGCCACAGCAATAGATTAGTTCTGATTAAAAGATTCGTAAGTTCAAAAACAATATAAAAGAATCATAAGATTCAAAACAATATAAAAAAGAAAGCTCCGGTGGATTGTTGATTCCATCGGAGCTTTTTTTTTTCTTTTACTTTGCTTCCTTCATCTGTCGGAGCAATTCCTTCTGTTTTTCATTCAAACCAGTAGGCAACTTCACGTTATAGGTAATCATCAGATCACCGAAAGGTTCCGTCACCTCTGTCATAACCTTTACCGCGAACACGTACCTTGGTACCATTCTGGGTTTCCGGCTTGATCTTCAGTTTAATCTTTGAACCATTGCTCAATGTGATGATACCCTCACCACCGAGCAGTGCGGTGTACATGTCGATATTCACATTCATGTTCATCTCGCCCGTATTCGTTCTGGCACTATGACCACCGCAGCCACCGTTACATCCGCCTGTGCCATATTCAGCACCGGCACCGAAACCAGCACCTGCTCCGCCGAATCCGCCAAAGCCACCGAAACCGGCACCTTGTGAACCACGGGCACGACCGCCACCGAAGAGATTTTCAAAGAAGCTGGAGAAGCCACCTCCTCCACCGCCGAAGCTGCTGAAATCGAAGCCTTCGAATGGATTTCCGCCAGCGGCACGCTCCGCCGGCAGCTCCATCGCAACCTCCACCACCAGAAGCCTCCTACATTCTTCCACTGTTCGCCGTACTGGTCGTACTTGGCACGCTTGTCCGGATCGGAAATCACCTCATACGCCTCGTTCAGCGCCTGGAACTTAGCCTTTGCCTTAGGGTCGTTAGGATGCAAATCCGGATGAAACTGTTGGCACGCTTGCGATATGCAGCGCGCATCCTTCTGCGGATGTTCTTATCTACACCGAGAATCTTGTAATAATCTACAAATGCCATAGTATAATACCTCCTATTTTTTTATGATTTTATAAGAATCCAACAAAAAGTATGCCAATTGCCAACTTTTTGTATTTTTGCAGTTGAAACAAATAAATTCGAGAAAAGTACTAAACAGTTATTCGCAGCGCTCTTGTTGGCGCTCGCACTAATTCACAGGCAATGGCACAGCAGCGCACCGTCAAACTCAGAGTGATTCAGACAAGTGATGTTCATGGTTTCTTTCTTCCCATACGGATTTGCATTAATCGTAAACCGAAGGCAGGAACCCTGGCACGCGTGTCTCTTATGTAAACGATTAAGACCTATAAGGACAATGTCATCCTCCTGGAGAATGGCGATATCCTTCAGGGACAACCTACCTGCTATTTCTATAATTATGTCAACACCCAGGCTCGCAATGTGGCAGCTGATGTAGTCAACTATATGAAGTATGATGCCCAGGCTTTCGGTAATCACGATGTAGAGACCGGTCATGCGGTTTACGATAAGTGGATCAAGGAGTTAAACTGTCCGGTGCTGGGTGCCAACATCATTGATACCAAGACCGGTGAGCCTATGTGAAGCCGTATATCATCCTGAACCGTGAGGGTGTGAAGATTGCCGTTCTCGGTATGCTGACCCCAGCTATTCTAACTGGCTGACAGAGAATCTCTGAGCGGAATGCAGTTTGAGAATATGGTGACATCAGTGCCCGTAAATGGATGAAGATTATCCAGGAGAAAGAGAAGCCGGATGTAGTCATCGGTGTCTTCCACAGCGGTAAGGATGGCGGTATTGTCACTCCCGAATATGAGGAGGATGCCTCTCTGCGTGTAGCAAAGGAGGTGCCAGGCTTCGACATGGTGCTCTTCGGACATGACCATACCCGCTACAATGAGACAATCCTGAATGTGGAGGGGGCAAGCCTGTGGTTTGTCTCGATCCTGCCAATAATGCCCTGAATGTGGCAGACGCCGAGGTGACCATTACCCTGGACAAGAAGAAAGTGAATGGTAAGAAACAGTATGTTGTGACAGACAAAAAGATAGTTGGCAGTCTGCCAGATGTGACAAAATGTCCTATTGATGAGGATTTCATGAAGGCATTCGAGCCTCAGATTGCAGAAATCAACAAGTTCGTAGGTAAGCAGATCGGAACTTTTAAGAATACCATCCATAGCCGCGAGTCTTTC